>Ga0210391_10000017_pt1 | contig 288448 bp, 236 predicted proteins | sample IncBWC12OmetaG_FD_160573 | JGI IMG/M metagenome (GOLD analysis project Ga0210391, IMG submission 160573) | Forest soil microbial communities from Barre Woods Harvard Forest LTER site, Petersham, Massachusetts, United States - Inc-BW-C-12-O ...
CCCTGGGTTAGCTCATACCCGCCTATGTATTCAGCGGGCTGTAACGGGAGTTCATCCCGTCGGGTTTCCCCATTCGGAGATCCTCGGATCAAAGCCTGCTTGCGGCTCCCCGAGGCTTATCGCAGCTAGCCACGTCCTTCATCGCCTTCTGGCGCCAAGGCATTCACCGTACGCCCTTAGTAGCTTAATCATAAAACTTACTCAATCCGTCTTCTGCCAGACTCCGCTCCGGACTTTCATCCGGCGCGATTCACACGGTGCTTAGTCCGTGCTTTTTAAATCCGACTATCGACGCTCCGATTCCCGCAGCTCCATATATCCTCGCAACCGATCTTCACGCAACTCGGGCATGAGTCACGAAGAAGTCTTGATGATTTTTTTTGGAAAATCACTTCAGGTATCGGTTCGAGGCTTTCGACTCTGTAGTCCTCGGAAACCGGCTGTCAGCTGTCGGCCGCGGGCCTTTGACCTCCCACTTCCAACCTCTAACCTCCGGCTTTGAATAAGCCGCCTTTTCTTCCACAGTATTGCTCGATTCTCGAGCAAAACTTGTAAATAATCCACACCATTGCCCCAGCAGGAACCGTAATCCCTGCCAAGTTATCGGCGTGGACTTGCCAGCCTTTCTGTTGTCAAAGAGCAGTGACCCTGATCTTGTCAGAGCCCCCAACATTCCGTTGGGTTTTGGCTGAAGGGACTTACCGAATCGCGTTACGCGATCTTGCCTTCCAGCTCATCTTTTGCTTCCGTGTTAGCTGAATTCGTGACCGCAGGAGGACTTACTTTTACGCCGCCCACTTCTCACTATCCACTACGCACTTCCACAAAATAAAAAACCCGGCGTCGAGCGCCGGGTACAGCCACCCACACTCAGGTGGCTCCACGCGATGCTCGACATATTTCTAGCCTGTGCTCGTAAAGAACCTCACTATAGGATCTACTTCTTGGCCTTCGCTTGGTATTACGCTGGGAAGACGCTTCTTCGACCCGACTGTGATGCCCCTGCTGGCTCAGCTACCCCCGAGCCATTTGTAAGTATACCGATTTTTCTGTATCCGTCAAGTCCCCGCAATAATTATTTTTGCCAGTTATCCTCAGCCCTGAGGACGCTGTGCAAAAGTCCGGCGGCAGCTTGTTTTCCTAGCGCAAAGGCCAAAGTTCCTTCCATTTCCGGGTCCTCCCTGAACTCTCAGAGCATTCCGCTTCTTGGTCCAAGCCATCCCTCCGGAAGATTCTTCCTCGCTTTTCGGGACTCTACTTTCCTGTACTCCGAATCCGGCAACGCCTAGCTCTCGTACGAGGCCAGCAGCACCACAATCAAAATAACCCGGAGGGCTCGTCGTTTGAACCTGGAACTTGAGGTTGCCGCAGTCCAGAACCTTCGCGAACGTGCACCCCGCAAAAGAGTATTTTAGAATTCACGGACAAGAACCAGAAAATTTCCTCTTTGAAGTCTGACGCATAAACGGGATCTGGGCCTACAGAAACCACATCCTCGAAATAATCTGCCATGAAAAGATTCCATGCGTTCGGCCGGGGGCCGAGGTGGAAATCGCACTCTTCCGAGGGAACGAACCTTCGGCGGCGCTAGACTCCAAACTGCCGCAGGTGATGGTCCAGATGCTTGTACATTAATATCGCCCACTCCCCGGGCGTTAGCCGGCCAAAGAAGGCATGAGGATGCGAGCTGCATCCCGCGGGCCCGGCCGCCGCAAACCGGTCGATCAATCCGCACAACCGCAGGCGTTCCGTTCCGAAGTCCCGTTCATCCTCGACCACAAACATCCTGGCCGTCGGCGAATTGCGCCGCAACGGTTCGTCGTTTCCCATCACCTTCGGCTTCACGAACCATCCGAGGAGCCGCCCCACCAGCACTCGCGGCGGAGTCTTGTCCCCCAGCGCCGTCTCGATCCCTCGGGAGCAATGCTCGAGCACTTGCGCAGGCTTCATCGTGCCCCATTGCCGCTCGCTATCCGGCCTCAAAAGCGCGATGCGCTGCTTCACTTCTTCCACCCGCGCCGCCTCAAACAGATTTTTCATACGGAAATCTCCCCCCGCCCACTTCCCACAACCGGGCGGAAAGTGGCCGATTCTCGAGCGCACCACCACCTTACTTACTTCATTTCAGCAACGCCGCGCCAGCCTATTTAGAAGTTACGTGGTCGTTCTACCCGGCAGCGGCTTCCGCGGCCCGGGGGCCGATTTCTTCGATATGGGCCCGGCAAAGGCCGGACGTTTTCAGTTTTCCACACATTTCCACAGCCGCCGTCGCTCCATCCTCTCGGCTGCCGCCGCGCCCCTTCAAACGCTCCCCGGAAGCGGCCGGAACTCCCGTCCTTTCATATGCTTACTTCGCAATTCCGGGGATACCTGGGGCGGCCGTGACCACCCCCCCGGGCGAGCGATCTCTTCCATCCGTCCGTTTTTACTGCGCACCATTCCCTGCTCGCTATCCCACTACAATATCCGCGGCCTCCATTCGTCTACAGCATTGGATGGAAGAGCCCTTGAGTGTTATCGCGGTGACCGAGCAAGACCGCCAAATCTCAGAAGTCGTCCTCGAACAGCGCTCGCGGCTGCGCAACTTCATCCGCCGCCGTGTGCCCGATCCCTCCGACGCCGAGGACATCGTGCAGGAGGTCTTCTACGAACTCGTGGAAGCCAATCGCCTGCTGATGCCGATTGAGCACGTCACCGGCTGGCTTTTTCGCGTCGCGCGCAATCGCATCACCGACCTCTTCCGCAAGAAGAAGCCGGTGGCCTTCAGCGACGCGGCGATCGAGGACGAAGCCGGCGAACTGCTGCACATCGAAGATCTGTTGCCTTCGCCCGATGCTGGTCCGGAAGCACTGTATTTCCGCAGCGTGCTTCTGGATGAGCTGGAATTTGCGCTCGGAGAATTGCCCGAGGAGCAGCGTGAAGTGTTCGTCGCTCACGAGCTCGAGGGGCGCAGCTTCAAAGAGTTGGCCGCGGAAAGCGGCGTCAACATGAACACCCTGCTCTCGCGCAAGCGTTATGCGGTCGTCCATCTGCGCGAACGATTGCAGAGCATTTACGACGAATTTGCCAGGAAATGATCTGAAGAAACGATTCGAGGAAATGATACGAGCAGGTGAGGAGCAGAACATGAGCAAGAAGAAATGGTTTTTTATCGTCCCCGCAGCAATACTCGCGATCCCGCTTTTCATCTGGATCGGCGGCGAACTGGTCATGCATCTATGGAACTGGCTCGGGCCGGCGCTGTTCGGATGGCGGCAAATTACCTTCTGGCAGGCGATTGGACTGCTGGCTCTCTGCCGGATTCTCGTCGGAGGCCATGGCATTCGCGGCGGTCATCGCTCCGAAGGCCGGCGCCGGATAAAAGAGCGCATGGACGAACGCTGGGAGAAGATGACGCCCGAGGAGCGCGAGAAGTACCGCAACCGCTGGCGCGCAGGCTGCGGCGGCTTTGAACCGCCGGCGGGCGAAACCAAGGAACCAGCCTGATAACGCGGCGCCGGCCGTTTCCTCTCGCGCGAGCGGTTCGCCATGGCCAGAGCTCTCCCGGGGCCCAGGATTTATTCTGCGTGCTTTTGACCCCTTGTCATCCTTGCCAGACGGATCGTCAGTCTTGGGGCGCCTGAGGATTTTTCTTCGCGGCCGCCGCCGTCCACGGAGGAACCACGCCGTTCGCGCGGGCGTAGGCAATGGACTGGCCCAGATGTTCGTGCGCGTGCACAACCATCAAATAAATTACGTCCCCCTCGTTTGCATCCGGACCAAGCTTCGGCAGCGCCTTGGCGAAGTCCGCGTTGGACATGCTGTTTACCGCTGCGATCGAATAGGTGAACGACTTGTTCAGCCAGCCGATGATCTTGGCCTTGTCAGCCGTGGATTTCTCGAAACCCTTCCCATCGAAGCCGGGGGCAGGCGCGGTACCCATCATCGTGGGGAAGCCAAAGCCTGCCGCCGCGACATGAAGAAAGAGCTCGTTGATCGAGCGCACTCCCGCTTCCGGCCGCCAGGTGTATTTCTCGGCGGGAATCGCTTCCGCCAGACTTGTGAACTTTTTCTGGAGATCGGCCAAGTCGAGTGCCGCTTGCCCCTTCAAATCGTAACTCGGCGCCGTCTTGTCCGCCGCCTGCGCCGCGGACCCGGAGGCCATCATCTGTCTGGCGCCACCTGAGGCTAGAAAAATGCAAAAGGCGAATACGGCCAACTTTTTCATGTTCTTTCTCCTGTTTTTCTCTCAGAAAAAGGCGGGCTATTCGCGGGCGATCCGCCAAGAACGCGAGCGCTCCTAACCAGCGCTCGCCGAGCCACACCCCCGGAACCCAACTTCTTTAGACGCGGCACAATCTAAAACTCTTCTTCGAGATGAGTTCCCTCGAATGTCCCCCGGCCCTGGCGAAAGATGGCTCGGTTCTCAAGGACGAGTTGGCAGTTCTGGCATACACAATGGCATTTCCGGGCGACTCTCCTGAGCTACAATCCGAGCAGTGCCTCTATACGCTTTCGCCATTCTGGCCGCCGGTTGGATCCTGTGGGTGCTGCCGTTTTTTCTTGTCCATAAACAGAAACAGCCGGCGAAACAACTGGACAAGCGCGCTCGATGGGGAATCATTCTTGTCGGAGTGGGGTACGCTATCGTGTGGCAGGGACACTTCTGGGAAATGCAGCTGCGGGCCTGGCGCTTGGCGCTTTGCATCATTTTCCTGATGTTCGCCGCGCTTCTTTCCTGGACCGGAGCGGGTGCGCTCGGGAGGCAGTGGCGTCTCGACGCGGGCCTCACCGCCGACCATCAACTGGTGACCGCCGGGCCGTATCGCTTCGTTCGTCATCCTATCTACACATCCATGCTGTGCACTCTGTGCGCCACGGGAGCTCTTCTGGCGCCCTGGTGGTTATTCGTTCCGTCCATCCTATTTTTCATTGCCGGCACGGAGATTCGAGTGCATATCGAAGAGAAATTGCTGGCAGCCCATTTCGGCGAGCAGTTCACCGAATACAAGCGCCGCGTTCCGGCTTATATTCCCTTTCTCAGGTAGCGCGTTTCCCGCTCATCCCTTTCATCCGCGGTTTCCCTTCCAGGCGGGCCGCAGCGAGCACCAGTTCTTTGAACCCTTTTTTCCCCAGATCTTCGACCGTTCGCAATTTCACATGACGGAGATTTTTTCCCCTTCCTTCGAGCAACCCCTCGGGATCGTCCAACGAAGTGCCGTAGTGAAATCCAAACGTAATGTGATTTTTCCCAAGCATGTAGAAGCAAAACGGATCTTTCGTTTCAAAAGTCGGAATTCCCCAGGAATTCACCGTTATTCTTGTCCCCGGCACGGCAGCTTTCACCAGGCTTCGCGCTCCTCGCGCCACTTTCTCGAGCGCCGGATGGTCGTCTCCGACATAGGGATTTCTCCTGGGGCTCTTCTTCGGCCTCGAGTCTCTGCTGGTTTTTGCAGCCATTTCTCTCTCCATGCTTCCTGAAAAAGACCAGATCGAAACTCTACCTCAGTCTGGAAACCCCTTTCTATCCATCCCCGGCACGAGCCGCAAGGCATTCTTGTAATACACTTTTTTGAGCACTTCGTCCGGCACCTCGAAGCCATAAATCCGCCAGAAGGCATGGCGCTTCCGGTAATACTCAAAATATTCGTCGCGCGTTTCAAGGCACCGGAAGTACCACTTGTATTCGTTGACGTCGTAAATGTCTTTGCCCATCAAAATGCGGTCCTGATACTTGATCAGAAAATCGTGGGCCGAGTACGGCTGCCGTCCGAGTTCCGCGAGCACGGCCGCGATATCCACATTCACATTTGGATACGCTTCGAACAATTTCCCCAAGCGCTGCAGATCGTTGCCATGAAACGCGAGATGCGCGGCGATGAAATTGGTCCTCGGATGCTTGCTGAACAGATGATTGCGCTCCGCCATCAGCGTTTCGAACGGCGGATACGCCGAGGGCGGCCGCGCGCGCCCCGGGAATTGTTTCAATTCGAGCCAGCGTTCGTTCGAATAATCCCACGGATCGAAAAACGCCGACGGCTCGGCGACATGGATTAAAACTGGAATTTTAAGGTCCGCGCACTTTTCAAACACCAGATCGAATTCGGGGTCGTCCACGTGCACGCGCTGGCCGTTGGCGTACTTCAACTCCATTCCAAAGTCCTTGAAGATCTTCAGTCCCTGCGCGCCGTTCTCGACGTCCTGCTCGAGCCGCGCCGCAACGCGCATGCCGAATCCCGGCGTATTCAAGTCGTCGTAGCTCATATTGGCGAAGACCACGAAGCGGTCCGGGTAGCGTCCCTTCATGGTCAGAACCGTCTTGCGCAATTCCTCTCCGGTTCCTCCGCTCAAGTTCACCAGGATGCGCAGGTTGATCGAGTTCATGCCTTTGATCAAATCCTCGACGTGCTCGGGCGTGGGATTCCAGTGATGACTGTGAATGTCGATGAAAGGAAATTTCGCCCGCTCGATTTTGTGTTCCCTGGTGACGAGGGTCGAGGTCGGCTGGTACTCCTCAATCGTCGGTGTTCGCGACTCCTGGGATGCCGGCTGTTTTTCCAGACTTGGCTCTGCCAGCGCAGAAGCCCGCGTGGCGGCCGCATGCGGCCGCACAAACAGAAAGACCACCGCAGCAAAACTTACTGTAAGAAGTGCAATGGCGCGCCAGGATTTCATCGTTGGCCTCAGGCAAGGAATTGCCCGGCCTATCTTCCCACAGGACGATCGAACGCTGCTCTTTTAACCTGGCTCGAAGATCAGAGGAGCGCCGAAATTTTAAGGCATCGGGTAGTCCCTAGAAACATCCTCGAGCAGCAGCACCCAGTCATTTCCGCGCCCATTTGTGGGCGGCGTATACGTCTGAATTCCCCAGCAATCAGACTGATGAAACTCGTAGGAAATGCCGTAGCGCGGATCGTACCAGATCTCTTTCAATCGCTCGCCGTGGATCACGCTCTTGTCGAGCGTAAAGCCCTCTCCTCGCGGGGAATAAACAATCGCAAACGAGCCGTCCGCCGATCGCGCGGCTCGAATTTTCGCTCCGCCCGTCAGCGGACCGTTCAGAACGATCTTCTGGTCCGGAACGAGCCTTGTGAACGGCACGGATTCGAATAGTCTTCTGACGAAACCCATCTGAAACGCGCCCGGATGATCCATCGCCTCGTCCCAGGGAACATTGGCTCCGAGCAATCCGCCTTCGCGGCCCATCCAAGGATCGCCGAGCCGGCCCGCCCGAATCTGGTCCTGGACGGGCGTGTCCTGCCCGTTCGCTTTGTCTAGTGCCGGTTTGTAGATTTGCCAGATGTTGTTGTTGCCGTAGGTATGCCCGCAGGCACCGGCCAAAATCGACCAATAGGCGGACTGCCGCACGTCGTAATCGTCAAAGCGGTCGAGCCCGCTCATGCCGCGGAAATGAAAACCTACCGGAAGCTGCTCGTAGCGGTTTTCGCCATCGATGGTCGGTTTCAGGGGCTTCAGGGCGTAATCATGCTCGGCATAGAGGCCGTTGTCATGGTCGCGCGAGGAGTGCGAGGACTGGTACATGTTGAAATCGAGCCAGCCGGCGTCATTCAATTTGATGGAGGAAAATCCCGGGCCGATGGGATGAAAGGTCTTGAGGTGCGCGCCGCCATCGCCCTCGGCAAGCCCGGCGGCCAAGGCATCTACAATCGCGCGCTCTTTTTCGTTGGTGATGGAATGATCGCCGCCAAGAATCCAGATGATTGGCTTATCCTTATATCTTGCTCCCAGGAAGCGACCGTACTGCCTGGCTGTTTCCGCGGTGAAGAAAGCCGTGCTGGATGCCCAGTAATTGCCCCAACTCGGAAGCATGCCCATGACCAAGCCGAGTTCGGCTGCCTTGCTCACGATGAAATCGACGTGCCGGAAATAGGCCTCGTTCGGCCGCGTGGCGTCCTTGCCGATGAAGGGCAGCTCCCCATAGGCATTCGGGACGGTCAAGCCGTCCCCCGCCGCGAGCACCGTGGCCTGAATCACGGTAAAGCCTTTTTGCGCACGATTGGTCAGGTACTTGGTGGCTTCCTCGCGATTCAATTTGTGAAACAACTCCCAGGCCGTGTCTCCCAGATAGAAAAATGGTTTGCCACTCTCGTACTGCAGATAACGGTGATTCTCCGTCACTTTCAAACGTTCGGCGGGAGCCGCAAAAATATTTCGAGAGAGGAAAAACAGGCTCGCAACGAGAATAACGACGCGCCCCGCCGACGAAAATCTTCGTTCCATCGTACTGCTCCTTCCTGCCTCGGATTCACCGCCGCGCAGGTGACTGCGGGGATTGTAATCGCGCGGCAGGATTTCCGCATCCGCCTGACGCAGGGAACGGGCTGCTTATCTTCCCACAGGAAGGAGCGGCGATGCTTTCCTGGCTTCATTTCTATAGGAGGAGTGGCTTACGACGCGGCAAAGGAAAAAAACTGCCAGGTTGGTGTTCCTCGAGGATGCGGCGCACGTGCAGGATCGCGGAACACGAGGGGAGTACAACTCTCCCAGAAGTACTCCCCCACGCGTCTCCCGACCAATTACCCCACGACTGGCACCTCGAACTGCGGTGCCCCCTATTGGTTAGACCAGGGGCATTTGAATTGGGAATGGCCTAACTAACCGTGTAGTGAGCGAAAGGACGAAATCGTTTCACTCCAGACAGAAGGAGTTCACATTCCGGCCCGGACCGGGTCGGCAATCTTTCGGTTTTGTGCTTTCTGAGAAACTTCCCGGCAGCAATGCCCGCAATCCCGATGAAAATCACGCCATTCCTTTCACGCATCCTTCGGTACTGCCAGGAATGGCGCGGCTTTTCAGAATCAGGGACGAAATGGCATGGCAACGAAGACACCAGTCCCCATCAGGGATCCCGGGTGGGGCAGCCGCGGTTTAAACGCTGACCCTTCTCCCGGAAACGAAATGCAAAATAAGGAGAATGATGCCGACCACCAGCAGGATGTGGAATAGACCTGCGGATATGTGAAATGCGAAAAGTCCAAGCAACCAGCAAATGATCAGTACTGCTGCAATGAATCCCAACATGATTTTATCTCCTCAAAGAAGTGCGCGGAGTTGAGCCCTCTCTAGATTCGCGCACAGCGCCCGAATGCAATGGAGTTTCTTCCAGACCTAACTTGCGCGTCTATGGAGGCAATGTCTGTTCACTTAAGCACAATGCGACTGCGCCGGTAATCGGGAACCATTGCGGCGAAGGGACACGAATCCGGCGTCGGGACTATCCATGCAGCCGGCAGTGGAACAGACCGCCCTGCTTGCGGCGCGTCCATCCAAGTGAGGTGATCGTTCGCTTCTGAGAAGCCCCTATTCGTATCTCAATGCGACGAGAGGATCGACGCGCATGGCGCGGCGCGCGGGGATGTAGCAAGCGGCGAGCGCAACAGCCGCAAGGATGGCGGCAACGCCGGCAAATGTGGCGAAATCGTTTGGCGCTACCCCGTAGAGAAGGCCGCTTACGGCGCGTCCCATTCCCAGCGCAAGCGGCAGTCCAAGCAATAACCCGATTAGCGCAAGCGCCATGCCCTGGCCGACAACCAGGCGAAAGATTCCGCGCGGCTTGGCGCCCAGAGCGATGCGAATGCCTATTTCACGGGTGCGCTCGCTCACCGCGTAGGCAATCACGCCGAAGAGCCCAATCGCAGCGAGCATCAGCGCAAATCCCGCAAAGGCGGCCATCAGCGTCCCTCCAATCTTCTGCGGGGTCACGGAGGTCGACCACAAGTCGTCCATCGTCCGGACGTCGAAGACCGGTTGGTCGCGGTCGAGAGCGGCGACTTGCGCGCGAACGCTTTCTTCCAGGCTCCGTGGATCGGTCGTGGTCCGCGCCACCAGTGCCATGGTGTTCTGCGTCTGCTGGCGCAACGGGAAATACATCTCCGCTGGTGCGGCCACATCCAGCTGGTTTTTTACATTGCCGACGACGGCTACGACTGTACGCCAGGGATGTTCCTTGATAGCGCCGCTGAATCGCATGCGTTTGCCCAGAGGGTCTTCGCCGGGCCAAAAACGCGCCGCAAAAGCTTCGTTGACCGCGACGACTGGCTGGCCTTTCTCGGAGTCCTGGCTGGTAAACTCGCGCCCTCGAACCATCGGAATCTGCATCGTCAGAAAATACGAATTGCTCACAGTGCGGAAATTGGCGTCCGGCTCCTCTCCCGGCTTCGGTTCCGGCCGGCCCTCGATGCGAATGGACGAGGTCGTATTCATCTTGTCCAAGGGGATTATGTTTGCGGCAGCGGCATTCTCTACTCCGGGAAGATTCTGCACGCGCTCGATCAGCTGTTCATAGAAACTCGATGTCTGCTGGTCCGAAGTGTACTTCGCATCCGGCAGGGCCAGGAACATCGTCAGCACGCGGTCGGGATTGAATCCGGGAGAAACACGTTCGAGGCGGAGAAAAGAGTTCATCATCAGACCAGCCGTGGCCAAGAGCGCAAGCGAAAGCGCAACTTCAGAAACGATCAGCGCGTTCCGCAACAGTCCGCGGCGGCGCCCAACCCCGGCGGACGGGCCACCCTCTTTGAGCCTGTCGTTGACACTCAGCCGCGAGGCGGCCAAGGCCGGAAGGAATCCGAAAAGCAATCCAGTTCCGAGGGAAACCGCCATCGTGAACAGTAGCACGGGTGTATTGATGGCGATCTTGTCCCAGCCGGGAATTATTCGCGCGAAGTCGGGCGGGATCCGAATCACGCGTACTTCCAGGCACACATAAGCGAATAAAATCCCCAGCCCCCCTCCCAGCAGGCCCAAAAGCATGCTCTCGACCAGCCACTGCCGGATCAGCCTTCGCCGTGTCGCGCCCAACGCCGCGCGAATTGCCGTTTCGCGCTGCCGGCTGGCCGCGCGCGCCAGCAACAGGTTGGAGATATTGGCGCAGGCGATCAACAGGACCAACCCGACCGCCCCGAGCAGCACCAGCATGGGTGCCCGCGCCTCTCCGACCTCGCTTTCCATCAGCGGCATCACCCTGGCATCGCGGCCCGTATTGGATTCGGGGTACTGTTCGGTCAGCCGCGCGGCAATCGCGCTCAGTTCCGCCTGCGCCTGGTCACGGCTCACTCCGGCTTCCAGATGCGCGATGCCATGCAAATAATGCGACCCCCGGTTCCTTGCCAGAGGCGGCGGAAAAGCCAGCGCCGCCCACAACTGGGTTCCGGAAGGGTAGTTGAACTTCGGGCCCATCACGCCGACGACCGTGTACTTCACTCCATTCAGCAACACCGGCTTTCCTACGATCGAGGGATCGCCGGCGAAGCGGTCGCGCCAAAGTCCGTAGCTGAGCATCGCGACGAGGTCTTTGCCCGGCGTGCCTTCCTCTTCTAGAAACGTGCGGCCCAGCATCGGCAGCGCTTCGAGCGCCGCAAAGAAATCGGGTGTGACCAGGAATCCGTGCAAGTGTTCGGGATGATCGACACCGCCCAGGTTCGCATCCCACCAACTTTCTGCGGCCATATGATCGAATGTATGATTCTGGGCCTTCCAATCGAGAAAATTTGCCGGAGAAAGTTCGTTGCGCTCGTTATTGATAGCCGGCAAACGCTCCCAAAGCGCGACGATTCGATCCGGATGCGAGAGCTCCATCGGCCGGAAGAGCAGCGCGTCTACCATGCTGAAAATATAGGTATTCGCGCCGATGCCAAGGGCCAGGGTCAGTACAGCGACGACTGTGAAGCCCGGGCTTTTCCCTAACATGCGCAGGCCGAAGCGGACGTCCTCGACGAGTTGCTCGATCCAAACAGGATTCCATACCTCACGCGTCTCTTCCTTCACTCGTGTCACGTTACCGAACTTGCGCATCGCTGCGTAGCGCGCCTCTTCCGGCGACATGCCGCGCTCGAGGTTGTCTTGTGTCTCCCGCTCGATGTGGTCACGGATGTCCTTGTCGAGATCTTCGAGCATGCGCTTCCGCCTCATGATTTGCCTCCAAAGTGCTTCCTACTCATGCCGCAGCGCAACCATCGGGTCGACGCGCATCGCCCGCCGTGCAGGAAGGTAGGACGCCAGAAAAGCAACGGTGCCGAGCACGACAGTCACGGCGACGAAGGTCAGCGGATCGGTGGGCTTGACGTCGAACAAAACGCTCGACATCCAGCGCGTCACGACCACTGCGGCCGCGACGCCGATCGACAGGCCAAGCAGGGCCAGCCTCACTCCGTGTCCTACAATGACGCCGAGAACATCGCTTCGTTGGGCGCCGAGCGCCACTCGCAGGCCGATTTCGCGAGTGCGCTGGGTCACCAGATACGACAGAACACCGAAGATTCCCGCGGCCGTAAGCAGCAGCGCAATGCCGCCGAAAGCCCCAAGGAGCAGCGCGTTGAAACGGTCGCCGGCGGCCGAACTCGATACGACATCCCCCATCGTGCGAAACGAGGAGGTGGCCTCATCGGGGTCGATCGCGCGGATGGCCTGGCGCACGGCGGTCGTCGGCATGGCCGGATCGCCGGCGCTGCGCACGACCACATTCATTTTCAAAAAGGATCCCGGGGTGAACATGGCAGGACGAAGGGATTCCTGCAGTGCGAAGTGCTTGTTGCCTCCCACGATTCCGACAATCTCACGCGCCGTGAATTCGGGCTTGCCCTCGAACATTTTCAAGTGCTTGCCGATGGGGTTCTCATGCGGGAAAAACTTCTTCACAAACGGCTCGTTCACGATCACAACTTTCCGGGAATCGAGGGAATCTTGCCGCTCAAAAGCCCGCCCAGCCAGCAATGGAATCCGCATGGCCCCGAAATAATCGCCATCGATGATTCGGATATCCGCGTCGTTATTGTCGTTTGGGTTGGCCGGCGGGTGCTCGGCGATCGTGAAGAAGGTGTCGTCGGCCTCGCCGCTGAGAGGCAATTCGGAAACGAACCCGACGGCCCCGGCACGAGAGGCGGATCGAATACGGTCCTCAAGCTCATTGAAAAACGATTCGCGCCGCTGTGCGTCGTCGTACCTCGGCGAGACAAGCGCCAGCTCCGTCGTGAGGACGTTCAGGGGATCGAACCCCAGGTTGACCCGCATCAGCCGCCAGAAGCTGTTGAGCAAGAGACCCGAGGCAATTAACACCACCACCGAAAGCGCCACTTCGGCAACGACCAGCGCGTTGTGCACGCGATGCTTTGAACGCGCATCTCCTGCCGCTCCGCCTTCTCGCAATCCTTGCGCCAAATCGCGCCGGCTCGCCTTCAGCGCCGGCCCGAGACCGAACAGGATCCCCGTGAAAATCGAGATGAAGAAAGTGAAAGCCAGCACCGTGCCACTCACGTTCACTTCTTCAAGACGCGGAAGACTCTGCGGCCCGAGCCCCCTCAAAAATTCGACACCGGCCGTAGCCAGAAAAACCCCGGCTGCTCCGCCGGCGAGGGCGAGAAGAAGGCTTTCCGTCAACAATTGCCTTACCAGCCGGGAGCGTCCCGCTCCAATGGCGGTCCTTATGACAATCTCGCGCTGCCGCACGCTGTTTCGCGAGAGAAGCAAGCTCGCAACGTTCGCGCACGCTATCAGCAGCACGAACCCCACCGCGGCCAGAAGCACCAGCAAGGCAAGCCGGACACTGCCGACCAGAACGCTCTGAAGCGGCTCAAGGCGCAGGCCCCACCCGGCGTTCGTAACTGGGTATTCGTTTCCGAGACGTGCGGCAATCGTGTCCATCTCGGCTTGCGCTTCGAAGATCGTAACGCCGCGCCTGAGGAGTCCCACAGGGCGGAGGAAATGAGAGCGGCGCGACTGCATTCCCTGATTTTGAAAAGGCGCCGGGAACCAGAGATCGGCTTCTGAAAGGACAGAAATGTCGTTCGCCAGGACACCGACGACCGTGCGCGTCTTGTCGTCGAGTGTGACGGATTTTCCAACAACGTTTGGATCGCCGCCAAACCGTTCTTGCCACAGGTGACGGCTGAGAATTACCACCAGCGGGTCCGTGGTCTTCTCGTCGGACAGCTCGAAAGTACGGCCATAACGCAGTTTGACGCCAAGTGCATCGAAGAAGCCGGCCGTCACCATCGAGCCTTTGACCTGGATTGGCTTGTCACTGCCCGCCAAATTGAAAAGGGAGTCTCCACCGGCCATCGCGCCGTAGTATTCAAAGGAGTGGTTCTGCGCGCGGTAATCGATGAAATCAGAGGGCGCGACCGCGGCCTGCGTACAGAGCGTACACTTTCCCCACGACCAAACGAGGCGCGAAGCATTCTCAAACGGCAGTGGCTGAATCAATACGGCGTTTACTACCGAAAACAGGGCGGTGTTGGCGCCGATGCCCAGGGCCAGCGTGAGCACGGCGACGGCGGTGAAACCGGGATTCTTGCGCAACATGCGCAGCCCGAAACGGACATCCTCGATGAGTTGCTCGAGCCACACAGCGATCCACACTTCCCGCGTTTCTTCTTTCACCCGGGTCACGTTGCCGAATTTGCGCATGGCCGCGTAGCGCGCTTCTTCCGGCGTCATGCCGCGCTCGATGTTGTCCTGTGTTTCCCGGGCAATGTGCTCACGAATGTCCGCATCGAGACCTTCGAGCATGCGCTTGGGCTGCCTCATGACTCACCTTCCTCAGAAACCTGCCGTCCAGTGTCCAGAACGCCGGTCACTCGTATCGCAAGGCCACCGTAGGATCGACGCGCATCGCTCGCCGCGCAGGGACGTAGCAAGCCACGAGCGCGACAAGCGCGAGCAGGACGGCGACGCCCAGGAAGGTTTCGAAGTCGGTAGCGCTGATTCCGTAGAGCAAGCTGGACAAGAGGCGCGCAAGCCCGAACGCCGCAGCGATACCGATCGTAATTCCAGCGCCCGCAAGTTTCAGCCCTTCGCCGACAACCAGCCGAAAGACGTCCGCTCGAGGCGCGCCAAGCGCCATGCGAATGCCGATCTCGTGAGTGCGTTGCGCCACCGAATACGAAATCACACCGTAGATTCCAATGGCCCCGAGAACCAGAGCCAGCCCGCTAAACAACCCGAGCAGCACGAGAGTCATCCGCCGGGTCGCCACGGAATTGCTCACCAGCTCTTGCATCGTTGAAACGGCGAAAACGGGCTGGTCCTTGTCAATCGACTGCACCGCATCCCGGATCGCAGACGTAAGTGAAGCGGGATCGGCTCCCGATTTCACGACCAGAGCCATCGAGTTTCTGGGATTCTGCCGGAACGGAACATACACTTCGAGCCGCGCCGGATTCGCTAGTCCGTACAGCCTCGTGTCGCTCACAACACCGACAACCGTGTACCACTTCGGCGGATTGGCCGCCGACGGGTGGCCAAACATGAAGCGCTTGCCAATGGGGTCCTCATTCGGGAAAAAACGCCGCGCCACCATCGCATTGATCATCCCTGCGAGGGGCGCTTTTTCGTTGTCTTGATCGGTGAAGGTCCGGCCGCGGAGCAGCGGGATTCCGAGTGCCGTTATGTATCCCGGACTGACGATATGAACATCTGGATGGGGAAAGTTCCCCGGCGTCGGCAGGGCCATTCCCTCGATTGTTACGTCCGAGCGGCTATGGCTGTCGGTCAGCGGAATCACGGTTCCGACCGCCGCGCTTTGAACCCCCGGCAAAGCGCTCACGCGATCGATCAGCTGCTGCCAAAAATTCAGAACGGCCGGATCTTCTGAATATTGCTGCGCGCGTAAATCCATCCCCATCGTCAGCACGCGTTCGGGCCGAAACCCGGGATCGACCTCCAGCAGGCGGTAGAGGCTCTTCATCATCAGCCCCGCGCCGATCAGAAGAACCAGCGCAAGCGAAATCTCCGCAACCGCAAGCGCGCCGCGAAGCCGGTTTTGCGCCACGCCTCCGCCCGATGAGCGCCCGCCTTCTTTCAATTCCGATTGGACATCGGGCTTGGTCGAATGCAGGGCGGGGGCCAAACCGAAAATAAAAGCGGCCAGAGCCACTACGCCGGCCACGAACAGCAGGACCGCACCGTTCAGATTCACGGTCGCGCCAGACAACATGTCGCCGGGAATCAGCCGCGCCATTCCGCGAATCCCGCCCAACGCGAGGCCCACGCCCACAACGCCGCCGAAGCAGGCCAGAATAAGGCTCTCGGTCAGCATTTGGCGGATGATCCTGCCGCGGCTCGCTCCAAAAGCGATGCGCAGGGCAATTTCCTTGGTGCGGCTCGCCCCGCGAACCAGAAACAGGTTCGCTACGTTCGCGCACGCGATCAGCAACACAAACAGCACCGCACCAAAAAGCACGAGAATGGCGGTCTTCATATCGCCAACGAAAGCCTGGCGGATTGGCTGGAGCTTCACGCTGAATTGATCGTTGCTCCCTGGGTATTCGATCGCCAGCCGCGCCGCAATGCCTTCCATCTCCGCGCGCGCCTGGCCGAATCCGGCACCCGCGGCGAGCCTCCCGATCACAACCATGTCGCCGCGTTCGCCGCGCTCCTTGATGGCCCCGGAATTGTCCGTGGCCCACACGCCGATCGGCAACATCACGTCGGTCGTGTCCAGCGAACGGTAATTTGGCGGCAGCACGCCCACAATCGTGAAGCTGCGGCCATCGAGGGTAATCGTTTTACCGACAGCGTTCGGATCGCCTCCGAGATGCGATTGCCATAAGGAAAAACTAAGAAGGAGTACCGGGGCCGTTCCGGGTTTCTCTTCCGATGCGTCAAAATCCCGCCCGAGGAACGGGCGGACACCCATCATGGACAGAAAATTCGGAGAGACGGCGTCCCCGCTGATGTTTTCCGGCTGGGTTACGCCCGCGAGATTAAAATCGACGGCCTGAACGGCGGCCATCTGCCGGAACGTGCGGCTCGCGGCGCGCCAATCGATGAAGTTTGGAAACGAAACAGAAACGTCCCCAACCTTGGGGGTGGTCTCGTGCAGCACCAGAAGACTTGCAGGATCTTTGTACGGCAGCGGCCGGAGGAGAACGGCGTAAACCACAGAGAAGACTGCCGCGTTGGCGCCGATGCCGAGTGCCAGCGTGAGTATGGCTACCAGAGTGAATCCCGGATTCTTGCGCAACAAGCGCAGGCCGAAGCGCATGTCCTCGAGCAGCTGTTCAAGCCAAAGGAGATTCCAGACGTCCCGCGCCTCTTCCTTGACCTGCATCACGTTGCCGAATTTGCGCATCGCCGCGTAGCGGGCTTCTTCAGGAGACATGCCGCGGTCGAGGTTGTCCTGTGTTTCCCGAGCAATGTGCTCCTGAATGTCTTCGTCGAGTTCATTGAGCATGCGCTTGCGCCGTCTCATGATTCGTCCTCCTGCCCCGCGGGCCGCAGGATCCGCGCGATGGCGCCCGCGAGTTTGTCCCACTTGCGGGTCTCGAGAGTAAGTTGCCGCCGGCCGGTGGGTGTCAATTTGTAAAATTTGGCTCTGCGGTTGTTTTCCGACGTGCCCTCTTCGACAGAAATCCATCGGCGCTTGATCAGGCGATGGAGGGCCGGGTAGAGCGATCCCTGCTCGACCTGCAACACGTCGTCGGATTTGAATTCGATGGCTTTGGCGATGGCGTGGCCGTGAGCCGGCCCCAGGAGAAGGGTGCGCAGGATCAGCAGGTCCAGCGTGCCTTGCAGAAGTTCGATGCGTTCGCGTTCTTCTTTGGTAGACATTCTAGGTGACCATACTGCTCTTCCGGTAGAATGTCAAGGTGAGTGCAATTTTAAAAACGGGCGAGCGCGCGGCTACTGGGGCGCGGGGCCGCGGACTATCTGCACAAACTCATCGGGGCGGATCCACTTTGCAAAAGCGGCTTTCACCTGGTCGGCACTCATGGAAAAGTAGATTTGTGCTCCCCGGACCGGTTCGTCGAGCGGGAGTCCGATCTGAGCGCGCCCGAGCAAGCCCCTGGCGACTCCGTCTTCGCTCGATTCGGCCAGCGGGATTTGGCGCAACAGCAGCGCTTTGGCTTGCTGAAGCTCTCCCTCGGTTACATTTTCCTTCTGCATGGCTTCCAGATCGCGGCGAATCAGCGCTCTCGCTTTCGACACATTCTTCGGATCGCAGCCGTAGGTAACGGTGTAGATCGTTCTGGTCTTGTCCGCGCTCATGCGAACGTCCACGGTGTAGACGTACCCGCTCTCCTGCCGAAGATCGTGATACAGCCGCGTGGCATAGAATCCGCCGCCGAGAACATGGTTTCCCATCTGAAGCGGATAATAGCCGGGATCAAATCGCGTGATGCCAACCGTTTCGGAAAGATTCACCGTGTCCTGAAGCTGGCTTGGATCCGGAATGTTGGCAGCCGACGCTTTGTTGGTCGGAACGCGCGGCAAGTCAACCTCCGGTTTGGCGCCGGAGGCTTTCCAGTCTCCAAACCATTTCTCGACGACGCTTCTGGCCTCGGCCGGCGTGATATCGCCGATGACCACAATGGTCGTGAGATCGGGACGAAGCGCCTTGGCGTAGTACTGTTTGACGTCGTCGAGTGTTACAGAGGAAACCGTCCGCGCCGTAGCTTCTCGGAGGGCCGGATCATTGGCCGGAAAGAGGGCCGTACTCAAGGCGCGGCTGGTCTGATAGCCGGGGCTCTTCAATCTGCCCGCCAGATACTGCGCCGTTTGGGGCTGAATAACCTTGAAAGCCTCTTCTGGAAGCGCGGGGTTTAATTCGTTGTCGGCCAGCAACTGGACTCCCCGGGAAAAATCCTGCTTCAACACCTCCAGTGAGAACTCGAAGCCGGCGGATTCCTCGGCGGCGATGTCATCGAGGGCCTTCTGAAACGCCAGCCTGTCCAGAGTTTTTGTGCCGTAAGAAAACAGCTCCTCAAGCACGTCGTTGACCCCGTCTTTTCCGGGTTCCGCTTCCATCCGGGGATCGTTCCGCACGTCTCCCTGAATGGTGATCGTTGGCGATATCTTTTCCGTGCGGACGATCAGCCGCAGTCCATTGGGCAAGGTCAGGTCCGAAGGCAACGGCTCCTGGCGCGGCTTTTCCAGCGACAGAAGTTTTGACGCGGCCCACAAGGGCAGTTCCACGGGCTTCTTGGGAGCCGAGGTCAGCTGTTCGCCCCCTCCAAAACCCTGCGCGGATACGGGCCCGCCGGTCGGCTGCGGCTTCAGAACGGCCGCGATCGATTCCTTATCCACCAAATATTTTTTCGCCACGCGATTTACATCTTCCGCCGTCACCCTCTTCATGGCATCGACATCATCATCGGGCGAATTTCGCCCTTCGGCGGCAAGCGCTTCCGACCATGCTTCTGCAAGCCCCGGGATGGAGTTTCGGCGGAACTCAACTCTCGCGATCTCTTTGCGCTTGGCGGCTTCGACCAGTTCGGCGGGCACGCCGTTGGCGGCGTAATCAGACATGATCTTGCGCATTTCCGCGGTCAGCGGAGCCGCGTCCCCTTCGGCGGGCAATATGGCAGCGCTGTAGAGCACGCTGGCCTTGGGAAATGTTTCCGCGAGACCGAAGCCTGTCTGGAGTGCTTTCCCTTGCGGAACGAGCGCATACAAATTTCCGCGCTGGCTCCCCAAAACGTCACTCAGAATCTGCACCGCAGCAAAATCCGGGCTCTCCGTTCCGGCGGCGCGGTAGGAAACGAAGGCCAGCAAGTAGGGAAGGTTGCTATCGAGCGTGAAGGACTCCGACTTTACGGGCGCCAGCGCAATCTCGGCGCGTGATGGCAGGGATTTCCTGCCGATTTTTCCGTACAACTCCTTGACGGAGGCCAGCACCGCACCCGGTTCGACATCGCCCGCAATCACCAGAATGGCGTTATTGGGGGCATACCACTTCCTGTAAAACTCCTTGAGCATCTCGCCGGTGGTGGCCTCGAAGGAGTCGTGAGTCCCGAGCGCGTCATGGCTATATACGGTTCCGGAGAACATGTCCTCATTCAGACGGGTGATGAACTTATACGTAGGGTTTGAAAGGTCGCGCGCGACTTCTTGCTCGATCGCGCCTTTTTCATTTGCCCACTCCGCCGGAGAGTCTTCCACATCCTGCATGCAAGCCGCGTCGAGGCGCAGCGCAATGTCCAGATCGGTGGCGGGGACGGTCTCGAAATACTGCGTGATATTCTGCTGTGTGTCGGCGTTGCCGGCTCCTCCGAGCTGGGCATAGATCGCAGCCGTCTGATCGGCGTTTACTCCTGCACATCCTCGGAAAGACATGTGCTCCTGTGCATGGGCCATTCCCGGAAAGCCCGCGGGCGTTTCGTTGCCGCCCACCAGGTAGTTCTCCTCAACGGTCACTACGGGAGCAAGCGGATCGCGGACGATCACAACTCTCAGTCCGTTTTCCAGGGTCGCTCGCGTGACGTCGGAGATTCCGGCGGTCTTCTCTTGCCCTGAGATCAAGGACCCGGCGATCAAGACAGCTGCGCAAGTGCTAAGTGCACGGACCAAGGTGGTTCCCCTTTGTGAGATGGCTAGCCTGTGTGTTCCAGAAACAGCGTAGGACATTCGGGCGCGAACTCCTTACCGCCTCTATTGCTCTGATGCCGTGATACCCGCTCCCGGGCGCCTGGCGTCCAAGTATGCCTGGGCGGCATTATCTCACTTTCGCATGGGTTTATCGCGCAGGCCGCGACTTGGTGTCTCTCGGGCAGGGTTATCAAAATGCGCCGAACTGCTTCCGGGCCGTTTGCCTGGCTTGCTGTGCGCGGGATTCTATCTCGCTGCGGCAGTGGCGCAGCACTTCGTCGGTATTTCTGACCGATTTGCCGTCAAGATTGTCGGCGTCTTCAGGGAGAAGATTGACGATGTGGCCAAACTCATGGAGAAGCGTGACGATCCGCGCGGGCAGCGTATCGCCAATATAAGTTCCCACGGTCAGCAGCCGCGTGCCCTCCGGGTGTACGGGGCCCGCTTCTCGGCCGGTCTTTAGCAGCTGGCCCTGGGGCCTGTAGAATGCGCCGTTGGCATTGATGATAATCGCGGTGTGAGCTCCCCCATCCTGAGTGGCGCGCGCCACGTACGGTTGCCGCCGGATGACGATCGATTCTTCCCTCGCTGACTCGAAAATATCCCGCGGACCATCCCGGTCAAGCAAGAAGCTGAGCGACTGGAAAGTAGCGGCGGCGGATGCCTCCTTGGTTTCAAACCATTCCGTGCAGGCATTTTGGGAACGAAGTATGTCCAGAACTTCTTCGCGAGCCTCGGCGATTTTGACGCCCGCCTTGCCGAGCGCCGACAGCTGTGCGGGGACGCTATCTTCCGTCTCGTTGCAGGAAAAAGTGCGGGGAGGACCGGCGATTCCGGCGGCCATCTGAGGGCAGGGATCCTTGGCAAGAATCCGTGGCGCGGCAGGGGGAGCGGCGTCCAGGCACACGCCAAGTAGTGGTTCAGAGACGCTAGAAGGACCAGGGATCCCATTTACCGCCGGCGGCTCGATGCCATCGGTAAATCGCCAAGCCACAAGTGAATTCAGGGAGGACGCCTCGCATCTGGCCATCCAGCCGCCGGAACTCATTCGGTTGCCGGGCATTTTGGAAGTATCTAAGAGGGCCGTGCTTTGCGGATAGCCGGGTCGACTGCCAAGGAAACACATAACCAGAACGAGAAAGATGGCGCGCGGGCTAGTACGAGTGGCGAACATTGCTTCCTTCCCCGCCCCGACTGAGCCACCACAGACCGTTTCGAGGGAAGTTCGTTTGAGTGGCCACCAACCCAATCGAACTGAGCGAACGGTACCATCATTTGCCGAGGCTACCTGGAAGACGAGAACTTTCGACCGAAGTCACCTCAATTGTTTCTGGAATTCTCTCGAATTAAGAATAGAAGGGACCGGTTTTATGGTCTTTGGGTAAATTAGTTATAAATTGCCGGCCCGGCTGGGAGCTCGAAATCCAGGGGAAGCTCGTCCGGCAACGCTCATCTTCGCGTTTCAGAGCCTCGCACTCCCGCGGGCTTGCCGACGGCCGAGGCTGACCAGGACGGTATGCTCTTACTCCTGGCGGAGCCGGCCGGGCGATCAGGCTTTCTTGCTTTCTTCGGCCTTGGGCCTGGCGGACCATGCTTTTTCAGAGATGTAATAGGGCGACGACACGGTAAAGATGCGCTCGTTTCCTCGCACCAGCATCGTCCACTCGAGTAAGCGCCCCCGCTGGTTGTGCAGAAAATACTCGTACCAATGATCTTCGACCAACTCGGGAATCACCACCACAATGCGCCGGTCCGGATGTTTCTCCGACAAATCGAGGATGTATTGCACGAGGGGAATTATGATGAAGCGGTACGGCGAAGGGAGAATCACAAACTGCGGCGGCTCGCTGCCGGCCTCCTCGAAGGGCCTTTCCACATACCGCTCCCAGTCCTCGCGCAGCAACTCCGAGTGCTCCCCTGGCTCGACGTGAATGGCAATAATCTCCGGCGAGATCCGAGAAGCGAATTCCAAAGCCTGTTTGCAGATCCGGCTCCACCGGTCAACGGGCACAATCACGATGGGAGGCTGCCCGTGGGTCGCAGGAGCCACGGCCTCGCTGGAAGTGGTCGCCACCAAAACGGCGTGATAGTGGCGGCGCACTCTGCGAAAGAAAAATATCAGCATCGGAATGAACAGCAGCGTGATCCAGGCGCCCTCTGCGAACTTCGCGATCAGCACCACAATCACGGTGATTCCGGTAACACACCCGCCCAGCCCGTTGACCAGTGCGCTTTTGAACCAATGCGGCCCGCGGTTTTTCCGCCAATGCACGACCATCCCAAACTGCGACAAGGTAAACGCCAGAAAAGCTCCCACGGCGTACAAAGGAATCAGGTTGTCGGTTACGCCGCCAAACACCACCAGGAGCAGCGCCGTCAGCACGGCCAGGACCACGATCCCATAGGTGTAAACGAGACGCCGGCCGCGATATCCGAAGGCATGGGGCAAATAGTTATTCGAAGCGATGGCCTTGCAGAGTCTCGGAAAGTCCGCGAACGCTGTATTCGCCGAAAGGGAAAGCACCAGGAGAATCGAAGCCATTGTCAGATAATAAAAAATGCCTTTCCCAAAGACCGCCGCAATCAGCATCGAAAGCAAACTCTGATAACCAGGCTTTCCCGGGTCGGTAGCCGCAAATCCGTAGACTTTCACCAAATAAGAAATCCCCGCCAGCAGCAAGGCCAAAAGAAAAATAATGATCGTAAGCGTGCGCTGCGCGTTCTTCACGCCCGGTTCGCGGAACGCCTTCACGCCATTGCTGACGGCCTCGACGCCGGTCAGCGCCGTGCAGCCGCTCGAAAACACTTTCAAGAGCAGCCAGAAGCTGACCGCCTGGGTCATCGCTGGAGGAGGCGGTAAAGCCGCAAGCGGCGCTGGATGGCCTCCGCTGAGCAGCGTTCGCACCAAACCGCCCGCAATCGTGATCAGCAGCGTCCCCACAAACAGGTAAGTCGGGAGCATAAAGGCAACCCCGGCTTCGCGCACTCCCCGCAGGTTGATGATGGTGATGATGAAGAGAATTCCGACGCAGATCGCCACCGTGTGCGGCAGAAGAGAAGGAGCCGCGGAAACCAGCGCACCGACGCCCGCCGAAATCCCCACCGCGGCGGTAAGAATGTAGTCCGTAAGCAAGGCCGCAGCAGCCAGCAAACTCGGAAACGCTCCGAGGTTGTAGCGCGCCACGGTGTAGGATCCGCCGCCCGAGGGATAGGCGGCAATCGTCTGGCGGTAGGAAAAATAAACAATGACCAGCAGCGTGATGATCGCCGCGCTGACCGGTACAATGTACTGCACGCCCAAAAGCCCAAGCGGAATCAACAAACTGAGCGCCGCTTCCGGTCCGTAAGCCGCCGAGCTGAGCCCGTCTAACCCGAAAATTGGAATGCCACGCGCCGGACCAATTTGTTCGGCGCGTTCGTCAGATGTCAGGATCGGCTTGCCAACGAGTAAGTCGAGAATATTCATAGGCGGTCCGAGGTGGACGAGAGCGTATTTTCGGCCAGTCCATTTGCAACGAGAACGGGGGGAAAGTCAACCATGGCGAGAGGGAGAATAGCTCCGGATTTGTTACCGGCGCGTGACGGGCCCGGCACAGATCTCTTCCGGAGAAGTTACCGGAAGACGGTGCTTAGGAAAGGATAGTGACTGGCGGCGGCCATGAAAAACAGCATGGGGAACGATAGCCAAAAAGAAACGCGGGCAGTCAGAAAGTTCCAGCGCATCAGCCGCTCGGCTTCGGGAGGCATTGGCGCTCCTTGCTCTGCGCTCGTGCGCGCCCACTTGATCAGCTTTTTCTGGACGCGCCACACAACTCCCCAGGTGTTTAGCAGCATGACGAGACCCAGTCCTCCACCGACACTGATCGAGAGATGGGCGTTCGAGACACTCGCTCCGCCGTTCAAAGCCAGTACGAGCCATGACGCGGCGACCACGACAAGCGCGATTCCCATTCCGCGCACCCAGGCACTATCGAGAAACCCTTTGGCAGGGAGTTGAAACGCGTAAATGAGAAGGTATGCCACGGCCCAGACGAGCAGCCACCAGCCCAGCCATTGGATGGCCAGCGAGGGGTCGCCCGCAGCTCGCGCGTCAGCAAAGAGGTGCAGCTGAAAATAGCGAATGCCCACCAATACAGTGACGAGCGCCGACCAGCGAAACCAGGCCATGGCTTTGGACATCAAGGCTGGATAGATTTTTACGCGGGCTGCCGGCTCGACTTCTTTCATCGCCGGCGTCAGCACCAGGTTGAAGAAGTACAGAAGGCCGATCCAGAGGATGCCGAAGATGAGATGCATCCAGCGCAAGGCCATCATCTCGTTGGCGAGCGGATTTTCGAGAAACGAAAAATGCGGTTTCCATGCCGGAAAAGCAAGCGCCAGGAGAGAGAAAACCATGGAAGACCTCCGGCTTGAAACGGACCAAGCGGGCCCCGCGAATCGCGGTTCCACAGACACCGTAGCGGAATCCGCCCGAGGGCGTCAACGGGCCGCCGAGGGATCGATCCTTTCCTCCCGGAGAAAACTCATTGGTTCGTTGTGGTATTCGACGCGGCGGCGTTTCCGATGGCGGCGCCGTTGACGACCAGTTCGACGCGGCGATTGCGCTGGCGGCCGTCGACAGTGTCGTTCGTGGCGACCGGCTGCGTTTTCCCGAAGCCGCGCGCCGTGATGGTTGTCGCGGGCACTCCATTCTCTGCGAGGAAATCGCGCACGGAGTCCGCGCGGCGCTCGGAGAGTTGCTGGTTAAATTCATCGGTGCCCACGCTGTCGGTGTGGCCTTCAATCTCTAGTGTCAGCCCGGGATGCGCCAGGAGAATGCCCGAGATTTTCGCCAGCTTTTCGCGCGCGCCGGGCTTTAGCGTGTAGCTGCCGGTATCGAAAAGCACGTCGGACATATTAACGATGAGCCCGCGAGCGGAATCGCGCGTTTGTAAAATGGAATTCAGCTGGTTCAGGAGTTGCGCGCGCAGTTCCCCTTTTTCTGCCTCGGCTCTTGCGGCGGCCTGGCGTGCCTTGTCGGCTTCGGCCTCGGCGGCCCGCCGCTGATCGACGGCGGCGGCTTTGTCCCGCGCGGCTTGTTCGGCGGCGGCCTGCGCGGCCTGCTGCTGCGCCACGGCGGCGGCGGTGGCTTGCTCGGCTTCCGCTTTTTGGCGCGCGGCATCGGCGGCGGCTTGTTCCGCTTCCTGCTTCATGCGAACGGCTTCGGCTTTGGCGGCTTCCGCCTGCAAGCGAGCTTGCTCGGCGTCCTGGCGACGCTTGATTTCGGCGGCGGCTTGTTCCTCCGCCGCTTTCTTGTCCGCAAGCGCTTTGGCTTGCGCTTCTTGCTCGGCCTTTTGCTTTACGGCCATGACGCGCGCTTCTTCGGCGGTTTCGACGACTTCACGGGCGGCGGCTTCGACGGATTTTTTCTCGCTCTTGCGGCTGTAAACTTCTTCGGCGTTCCTGAGTTGTGTCTCGGCCTTGCTGAGCGAAGACGGCGCGTATTTATCGGCTTGGGCGATGCGCGCGATGCGAACGGCGTTGCGTGCTTCAAAGAGCTCGAGAGGCGTTTTGCGGTCGATGCCGAAGATGGCGTTGTCGATTTTGGTGTTCGTCGAAGAATAAGTTCCGCGGGCGAGCAATTCATACTGCGCGTCGATATTTTCCACTTTGCCCTGCGTAGCGGGTCCGAGCGTATTTTCCAGAACAACCATGTTGCCGGGCTGCGTGACGGCGAAATACGGCTCGGCGGTGACGATCATGCCGAAAGTCTGCATGTCCGTGATGGCCTTGACCTGGCCGCTGCCATTTTTGAGAGCCACTTCGCCGAGATTCACGGCGCGGCCCTGGGGTGACACGGCCCAAAGAACGTAGGTGAGATATTCGAGGCCAAATTTCGTGGCCTCGTCAAAGCCCGTAAACTTGGCTTCGATTTCCATATGCGTGCTCTTGCTATCCACTCTCGCTTCGCCCGAGGCGCCCTGCATGAGTTCGGTGCCGCTGAAATCAATCCTCGTCGAGCCCCCCGCGCGGCGGTAATTGACGGCCTTGGTGGTGCGGGAGACGGTCCCGGAAGCAGACGATGGCGAGGTGGCAGCGGCTTGCGGCGCGGTAGCAGGCGCTTGGCCGAAAGCGGGAGCGGCGAGGATGCCGAGCATGCCCGTCATTCTGAGATAAAAAGATGCCTTTTTCACGTCAGACTCCTCCATCGCCGTCGGTGGCGATATCTTCTAAACATAGGGACGCGCGCTTCTTGCGGGCGAGCGCCTGAAACTCCGGTAAGGAGTTATGTCCTAGGGTCTTTTTATCGTAACAAGAAAGAGGGGAAGCGGAAGGGGCTGGGGCGGGCGTTTTGTACAACTGATTACGAGCGGGACGGAAGAAATAGGATGGTTTGGGGCTCCTAAGCGGAGGAGCGGGACGGCCCGCCCGAGCGAGGTGCGCGAGCAAATTTTGCGGTTCGTTAGTAGAGTAGATGCTCTACTCCATGCCAACAAGCCCGGATAACTCCACCGACTCCCGGGGACCGTCCCCGGTTGACGACGCACCTTCTGCCTCGAGCAAACGCCTTTTGCCATGGCTGGTGGCGGTGGCGTTCTTCATGGAGTCGCTGGACACGACGATTCTGAACACGGCGGTGCCAGCCATTTCGGAAGCGCTGAAGGTGGCGCCGCTCAGCATGAAGTCCGTGCTGGCGAGTTACACGCTGAGCCTGGCGGTTTTCATTCCGATCAGCGGGTGGATGGCGGACCGGTTTGGAACGCGGCGGGTGTTTGCATCGGCGATCGGTCTGTTCACGCTGGGGTCTTTTCTCTGCGGCATTTCGAGTGACATCCACTTGCTTGTGGCGTGCCGCGTCCTGCAGGGCTGCGGCGGAGCCATGATGGTGCCGGTAGGGCGGCTCACGCTGGTTCGAACGTTTCTGAAGTCCGAACTGATTCGCGCCATGAGCTTCGTGGCTATTCCCGCACTGGTCGGCCCGATGCTGGGACCGATTGCCGGCGGACTGATCGTCGGCTACTTGCACTGGCGGTTCATTTTTTTCGTGAATATTCCGATAGGCCTGATCGGTTTACTGATGGTCTATCTGCATTTGCCGGACTATCGCGAAAAAACTCACCCGCTCGATGTGGTCGGGCTCATCCTGTTTGGCTCGGGAATCGCGCTGCTGTCTTACGTGCTAGAGATCTTCGGCGAACACACGCTGAGTACGGCAGAAATTCTGGGATTACTGGCGGTTTCACTGGCCCTTATCGGCGGCTACCTGCTTCATGCGAGAGAAATCGAATTTCCGTTGCTGCGGCTGAGTCTGTTTCGTATCCGTACCTTCAGCGCTTCTGTCAGCGGCAGCTTCTTCACTCGTCTTGGGATTGGCGGGGTGCCCTTCCTCCTGCCACTGCTGTATCAGGTTGGGCTCGGATTCACGCCGATTCAGTCTGGATTGCTGATCATGCCGCAGGCGCTCGCCTCCATGAGCACGAAATTCCTGCTGCCGAAGATTTTGAACCGTCTGGGCTACCGCGTTGTGTTGGTTTCGAACACGATAATTCTCGGTCTTCTCCTGCTGCTTTTTGCAACCATCGGCCTCTCCACACCGGTTTGGGTCATCGTACTGCAGGCCTTTTGCTACGGGGCGTTCACTTCGCTCCAGTACACGAGCATGAACACACTCGTCTATGCCGATGTCACCGACGAAGAAACGAGCAGCGCGAGCTCGATTGCCAGCACGATGCAGCAGATGTCTATTAGTTTTGGCGTAGCAGTGGCGGGACTGGCCACTGCGTTTTTTGTTCCCCGTGTTCATTCGAATCCGGCGGAAATGATTCACGGCGTGCACCGGGCGCTTCTCGTCCTTGGCGGGTTCACGATCTTGTCCACCGTCATTTTTCACAATTTGAAAAGCGGCGACGGGCAAAACGTAAGCCAACAGAAGGTCGTTCACGCCGAGTGAGCAGCTTTGCCTCCGGGCCCGGGGTTAACCGGGACTTGGAGGCCTGGTTGCCGGGAATGCCCTGCTCTTGGTCGGGCTAGCAAGGCGTGGTGTGCAGAGTCCTCCGCCAGTACAGCCCCCTGCCGCAAGACCAACCCCCGGAGAAGGGCCCGCCCTGCTTCCCGAAAACCCCCGGAAGAGACGGAACTTTTCGATTGCTTAGACGTCTATGTATTACGAGGTCTGTGTATGGCTAAGCCTGACTCTTTGCAAGGGTCGATGGATCTGCTTGTTTTGAAGATACTTTCTCGCCGGCCGGGACTGCACGGGTACGCGATTATGTCAGCCATTCAGGACATTTCTGGCGAGGTGCTGCGCGTGGAGGAGGGTTCGCTTTATCCGGCTTTGCACCGGATGGAGGAGGCGGGGTGGATTCGCGCGGAGTGGATAACCAAGGATACCGGGCGTCGGGCGCGGTTGTATGAGTTGACGGCCGCAGGAAAGAAGCAGCTGGGGATGGAAGAGTCGCGGTGGCAGGCGGTGACTTTGGCTGTGAATCGCGTTTTGCGGGAGGCCTGATATGTCGCTCTGGTCACGAATCGGGAATGTGTTTCGCGGTGAACGCTTGAATCGCGAGATCGACGAGGAACTTGAGGCGCACCTTCTGGAGGCGCTGGCAGAGGGGCGCGACCCCGCCGAGGCCCGCAGGGCGTTCGGCTCGATCATGCGGCACCGCGAAGAGAGCCGCGACGCGAGGCTGGTGACGTGGCTCGAATCGTTGCGCTCAGACGCGGTGTTCGGCCTGCGCCAGCTCAGGAAAACCAAGGTCACTTCTCTTGCGGCGATTCTTTCGCTCGCACTGGCTATCGGAGCCTGCACGTCTGCGTTTCGATTGATCGACGCGATTCTGCTGCGGCCTCTGCCGGTGGCGAATCCGGACAAGCTTTACGATCTGACGCGCGAGGGGATCGGACCGGAAGGCAAGCCGCAGACCTTTGATGGCTGGGCTTATCCGGATTTTCAGTTGATGCGCGCCGCCGTCAAGGATCAAGCGGAGCTGTTTGCGGTTTCCTACGCGGAGCCAGTCGATCTGACCTACAAATCGGACGAAGAGATTGAGAAAGCCTACCTCCAATATGTTTCCGGCTGGATGTTTCCGACGCTCGGATTGCGGCCGGCTCTGGGGCGGGTGTTTACGGAAAACGATGATCTGAAACCCGGTGGGCATCCCTATGCCGTGCTTTCGAGCGACTACTGGACGCATCGTTTTGGACAGGATCCGAAGGTGATTGGTCGGACCTTCCGCATGGGCAACGAACTGTACGAAATCGCCGGCGTGGTCGAAGCGCCGTTCACGGGCACCGAGCCGGGGACGATGGTGGACATCTTTGTGCCCACGATGATGAATCCCGCCGTTACGCGCAAGGATTCGACCTGGCACAGAACTCTGGCGATGGTGAAGCCGGGCGCGGCGATGGAAGCAATCCGGCAGAAGCTGGAGGCAACTTCCAGAGCGTTTGAAGAGGAGCGCGCCAAAGGTTTCATGGGCATGTCCAAGAAAGAGATTGATAATTTCTTGAATCAGAAAGTGCTGCTCGAGCCCGCGTCCAACGGAGTTTCTGACATGCAATCCGAAACGCGGCGCCCCTTGGCCGTTCTCGGCGCGCTTGTAGTGCTGGTACTACTGATTGCCTCTGCCAACGTCGCCAATCTCCTGACGGCGCAGGCTTCGGCCCGGGCGCGCGAGATGGCTGTGCGCGTTTCGATCGGTGGCGGGCGATGGCGTTTGATTCAGCTTGTGCTCGTGCAAAGCGCGTGGCTCGCCCTGCTGGCAGCCGCGATAGGAGGGTTGTTCGCCTGGTGGTCGGGGCCCTTCGTCGTGAGCATGATCAATCCGCCGGACAACCCGGCGCGCCTGATACTTCCTTCGGACTGGCGGGTTTTGGGCTTTGGCCTGCTGCTCGCACTCGCTGTTACGCTGCTATTTGGCCTGGCGCCAGCGCTTCGCGCTTCCTCGGTCCATCCTGTTAGCGCATTGAAGGGCGGAGAAGATCCGCATTCGAAGCGGCGTTTGATGCATGCACTGATTGCCGTGCAGGTGGCGTTTTGTTTTCTGGTGCTGTTTGTCGCCGGACTTTTCGTGACTACGTTTGAGCGCTTGTCGCATCAGTCCGTGGGCTTTTCGGCGGACCGGGTTCTGGTCGTTGATACGGTTGCGAAAACTCCACAGCCTGTAGAATTTTGGGAACAGGTCGCGGAGCATGTCGGGAGCGTGCAAGGAGTGGAAGCGGTCGCCCTGGCGGATTCGCCTCTGCTCGGCGGCAGCGGCTGGAACAATTTTATTTCCGTCAACGGTGCGCCGCCGAACGGAGTGCTGTCCTACATGCGAGCTGTTTCGCCAGGCTGGCTGGAGGCCATGAAGATCCAACTGATAGATGGAAGAGATTTTCGGCCCGGCGATGCGCATCCCGGGGCAGCGCTCGTAAACGAAACCTTCGCGAAAACTTACTTTGACGGTGCGGATCCGGTGGGAAAGGCCTTCGATCTTTCCCTTGACGAGGGCGCGAGCCTGCACTACGAAATCGTCGGCTACGTGCGCGATGTGCGGTACAGGAATTTGCGCGAGCCCATTTTGCCGCAGCTCTATGTTCCGTTTCACTCCGTTGACGGGAAAGGCGCTTCAGGCAAAAGAGGAGCGGGAGTTTTGCTGGTGCGCACCTCCCTAGCGAATCCGCGCTCGCTGGCATCGGTATTAAGGCAGGAAGTACCGCGGGCGCGCCCGGAGTTCCGCGTGAGCCGTGTCCGCACGCAGCTCGAAATCAATCAGTCGCTTACGGTACGCGAGCGGTTGCTCGCGACCCTGGCTTTCTTCTTCGCGATTGTGGCGCTCCTGCTTGCGGGCGTTGGATTGTATGGCGTGCTGCATTATTCGGTCCTGCAGCGGCGGCGCGAGATCGGGATTCGGATGGCCGTCGGTGCGCAAGCCGGGATTATCGCGCGATTGGTGACAAAGGAGGTTTTCTCCATGGTGCTTCTGGGTGCCGCGGCCGGCGTGGCACTGGGCATGCTGTCGGTCCGCTATGTGGAGACGCTCTTCTATCAGGTCCGAGCTACGGACCTCGAAATGCTGGCGCTTCCCTCGCTGGCCATTCTTGTGGGAGCGTTACTGGCCGCCTTGCGGCCGGTAACCCAGGCGGTGCGAATCGATCCGGCGTCGATGTTGCGCGCGGAGTAGGCGCCGGCGGCTTCTAGGATTTTGCGGTTCGCCCTGCCCGGCAGAATGGAGCAATTTGGAGCAGCGGACGAACCAGATCGGGGCTAAAGTGCCGGTGCGGGCGAGAGAGCGAGGTTCGACGCATGTTGCTGATGTTCATTCTTCCGATAGCGCTCCTGGTAGCGGTCGTTGGCAGTCTTCCGATCTGGAGACATAGCAAGAAATGGGGCTATTACCCGATTAGCGGGGTGGCACTGATCATCCTCATTGTCCTGTTTCTCTTCTGGACGGGCCGCTTGTAGAAAGACACGTGCGTTCCGTTTCCATTCGTGGTTTCTGGCCCCTGACATGGACGGAAACCTGTTTTCACGTTCTTCCTCGAGAAGGCGGCAGAGCGGGCCAGCGGTAGTGTCTCCGTTTGAAATCGCAGTGATGAATGGCCTGCTTCGCCGAGTCAAAACCAAACTGAAACACTGCCGGCCAGCGTAAAAACTTGACCCTATACCCGGGTACAGGGTTCAGAATGGTCGTATGCGAATTGGAGAGCTCTCGGCAAAAGCAGGCGTAAACGTTCAGACCATCCGGTTTTACGAGCGCGAGAAGCTGCTCAGAAAACCGGTCAGGACGCCGTCCGGGTACCGGTTGTTTTTAGAGGGTGACCTCGAGAGAGTTCGATTTATTAAAGACTCGCAACAACTGGGCTTTTCCTTAAAAGAGATCAAGGAACTTTTGCAGATTCATGAATCCGCAAAATCGTTTTCCGGCGGGCCACAGACGAAGTCGAAAGAATGGGAAAAAGCGTTCCGAATTGCCCAGGACCGTCTCGAACTGATTAACCAGAAGATCGAATTCCTGAAAGCTCTGAAGAAGCCGCTGGCAGCGGTGCTTGAACCGCCGGGAGCGGAGAAAGCGATGATTTGCCCCGCTTCCTTGATGGCGCGTCCTGTGTCGGGCCAGGCCGGAAAGCAATCCCGGAAGGAAAATAACACCGCTTCTTCTCCTGGCAAACAATCTGCTTGACTCTATACCTCGGTACAGACTTCACACTCCCTGAAGAAGGTGGCTGGGATTTCCAAGAGGGGAAGCTCGAAGCGCTTCTCGCCTGGATTCTCAGACCGCCCTGACGATTTGACTCGAGGGAGAACACAAAAATGATTCGAAGAATTGTTTGGACGTTTCTCGCGTTTGCGTTTGCCGCCGCTGCGGCGAATCCATCCGACTTTTCCGGGACATGGGTTTTCAACGCCGGAAAGAGCAAGAACATCGGAATGATGGCCAGCGCGGAATATACATCGACAATAACGCAGACGGCCAAGGTGCTCGCGGTGAGCGATACCACCGTCATCAGCGGTCAAAAGCAAACCCATGAGACGCGCTACGACTTGACCGGCAGGACGGTTCCGAATGAATCGCCGATGGGAGAGAAGAGCCAGACGAGCAGCAAATGGTCAGGGGCCAAGCTCGTGACCACCTGGGAGACCGAGGGCGCGGTGGCAGGAACGAAGGTCGTTCGAACCGAGACGCGCTATTTGTCGGACGACGGAAAAACTCTGTATCTCGAATCGGCGCGTGCCGGCAAAGATCCGATGGTTATCGTGTTCGACAGGAAGTGATGAGCGTGGGCGAAGCGATTCCATCCGACGGGGCGGCGCGCGGCGGTGACGCTGGCCCCAGAAGGAAACGGGTCTGGCTCGCTCTCGGGACAAGCGTCGTCATCGCGCTTCTGGGCGGCACGTTGGCCGTTGACTGGATCGAGAGGCAGCCGCGCGTCGAAGGGAGCATCCGTTCTCTTTCGACAGTTCTCCCTGAGATGCGAGAGATCGATTCCACCGTTACCACGAGCGGAACCGTGCGGTTGCGGACCGGCGCGCAGGTACGCGTCGGTTCACAAGTGTCGGGGATTGTGCGAAAGCTGAACGTTACGGTCGGCTCTCCTATTCAGAAGGGCGACACCATTGCGGAAATCGATCCGCGGCCCCTGGAGGCGCGCGTCGAACAGATGCGGACGCAGGCGGTCATGGACGAGGTGGGCGTCGGAAAAGCCCGGAGGGACTTCGGGCGCGGGCAGCAGTTGTTCCTGGAAGGAGTTCTGCCGGCGCAGCAGAAAGAGGATCTGGAGTGGCAGGTGAAAAGCGCGGAAGCAAAGCTGGATAAATCAAAGAGCGATCTGGCGGCCGCCGAAATTGATTTGTCGTACGCCGTGATTCGCGCGCCGATTTCGGGAACGGTGGCGTCGGTTTCGACACAGGAAGGGGAAACGGTGGCGGCCTCGTTCGCGGCGCCGACGTTTGTGACGATTATCGAGGATAACGCGCTGGAATTGGTGGCGATGGTAGATGAAACGGATATCGCGAGCGTGCGGCCCGGCGACGCGGTGAGATTTTCGGTGGAGGCCTACCCGTCGCGGGAAATGCCGGCAATCGTCCAGCGCATCGATCCGGTTGCGACAATTATTTCGGGCGTCGTGAATTATCCGGTGATGGCGGTGATACAGAGGGACGGCTGGCTGCTGAAGCCGGATATGACCGCCAACATCACGATCAAAACGGCCGAGCGCAAGGTGTTTGCCGTTCCGGATGGCGTGATTCAGCGCGATGGCGAGGAGAGATTCGTGTACTTGCTCCGGGAGGGGAAGCAGGAAAAGCGAACGGTGTCGGTTGGGGCGCGGGACGGGGGATTTACGGAGATCAAGAAAGGATTGAGCGCGGGCGACAGAATCATCGTCAATCACGCTCGAGATTCAGTGAGAACAGGCGGGAAACCATGATTGAGGTGACAAATCTCGGCAAAACGTACCGGCGGGGAGATGGAACTCCGGTGGCGGCGTTGAAGGCTGTTTCTTTTCAGATCGACAAGGGGGAGTTTGTGACCATTCGCGGGCCGTCGGGTTCGGGAAAATCCTCGATGCTGAATATTGTTGGGTGCCTCGACCGGCCGACGTCCGGAACATACCGGTTGAACGGCGAGGAATTGTCGGGATATTCCGACAAGCAGCTGTCGCATGTTCGCGCCCGGAAAATTGGATTTGTGTTTCAGTCGTTCCATCTGATGCCGCGCACGACGGCCCTGGAAAACGTAGAGATCCCCATGGTCTATGGCCCGGGGCGCGTCGATCGAAAAAGAGCGCTGGCAGGACTGGAGCGTGTAGGCCTTGGCGGCCGCGCGCATCACTATGGGACGGAGCTCTCCGGAGGCGAGCAGCAGCGCGTCGCCATTGCCCGCGCGCTCATCAACGATCCGCCCCTGATTCTTGCCGATGAGCCCACGGGGAATCTGGATTCGGCAGCGGGCGCGGAAGTGATGGCGATACTGCGCCAATTGCACCGGGAAGGACGCACGGTGGTGCTGGTGACGCATGACGATGCGGTAGCGGCCTATGCGGAGCGCGAGATTTTGTTCCGAGACGGAGTGCTTGCCTCCGACCGGAAAATCGCCGTGCTTCTCGGCGAGTGAGTCCGGCAGCCCACGGTAAACACCATATGCGAATCACATCGGGGATAGGAATTGCGTGGCGCAGCATGTCGCGGAACCGGCTGCGGACTTTTTTCATGATGGCTGGAGTGATGATCGGGATTTGTTCGCTGACGATCTTGGATTCGGTGGGCGAGAGCACCAAGCGCGAAACGATGAAGCGCTTCAAGAACATGCTCGGAACTTTCGATACGGTGATCATTCGTCCCGGCTCGGGGAAGACGCGAGGGATGGTCTCTCTGACGAACGTGCCGCCGACGCTGAAGTTCGAGGACGCCGCCGCCATTGCCGCCGAACTTCCAGAAGTGAAGCAAGTTGCGCTGCTGCAAAATGCTTTCGACATCGACGTGAAATACAAGGACAAGAATGTGAGCCCGGCGATTTTTGGAGTTTCTGCGAACTGGCTCGATCTGCGCGGGGACGAACTGGCCGAGGGCAATATCATCAGCGAAGAAGATATCGGATCGCTGGCGCGGGTGGCGATTCTCGGTTCGGACGTATTGCCGCTTCTCTTCCCTGAAGGAGACGCCCTCGGGAAGACCATTCGGATCGGAGACGTGCCGTTTCAGGTGAAGGGCGTATTGGCACAACGAGGCGCAGGCCCCGGCGGTGGAAGCCTCGACAACCTGATTCTGATTCCGGTCACCACGGCATCGAAACGGCTGTTTAACCGCGATTTTCTGACCATGGTGATTGCGCAGCTTCGGGATCCGGAGAAGAGCGAGGCCGCGGTCTCGAAGATCACGGCGCTGCTCAGGCAGCGCCACCATATAGCGGTTTCGGCACTGGACGACTTTACGATGACCAGTCCGCAGGCGGTAATGGCCCAGGTGAGGGAAATGGGCTCGGCGCTCTCGACGATACTAAAAGGCATCGCGACGATCGCGATGCTTATCGGCGGAGCTGTGATCATGAGCCTGATGCTGATCAGTGTATCTGAGCGAAGGAAAGAAATCGGGTTGCGTCGATCCGTTGGAGCGAACCGGCAGGACATTTTGCTGCAATTTATTCTGGAAGCTGCGCTGGTATCGAGCATCGGAGGGCTTGTGGGGATCGCGCTTGGGCTCGGCGGGACAAATCTGGTAGCGCGCCTGGAACACCTGCCGCCGGTTCTCTCCCTACAGGCGCTCGAATCGGCAGCGGGCCTTTCGGTCGGACTGGGTTTGCTCTTCGGTATCTATCCGGCGTGGAAAGCGGCGCACGTCGATCCCGTCAAGGCTTTAGGAACCTGACGCCGGGTCGCGCGGCGCTTCCCGGAAAACTATGCACACCGGCAAAGCACTCCATTTGATGGCAGGGTCGCTGCGGCTGCTCTGGCGGTTCCGGTTGCGCTCAAGTCTGATCCTGTTGAGCGCGCTGCTGGGAGTCGGCGGCGTCCTTTCCGCGATCAGCTACGCCGCCGAAGGGCGGCTGAAAGTTTTGAACCGGATACAACGGTTAGGCACGAACGTGCTTGTCGTAACGCCCGAGCTGAGCCGCAATGTGGGAGGGCGCAGGAAGACGGGAACGATTGTGACGACACTCGTCAGAGCGGACTATGCCGAGATTTTACGCGAAGTTCCGGATATCGAAAAATCGTCGGCGACGGTAACCACCTCCTTCCTGGTGAAAGCGGGTGACCTCTCGAAAAACAATTGCATCGTCATGGGAACCGAGCCGGACTACGCGCGCATCCGCCACTGGGAAACGAGGGAAGGCCAGTTCTACGGTATCTCGGAAATGAGAGGATCGGCGCGCGTGGCGGTTCTCGGCGCCACGGTCGGTCAGGATCTCTTCGGCGCTGAATCGCCCATTGGCCGGAGACTTTTCATCGATCGAGTGCCGTTTGAAGTCATCGGCGTACTGGAAGAGCGAGGCCAGGGGCTCGACGCGGCCAACGAAGACAATCAAGTTTACGTTCCGTTGACTACGGCCATGCGCCGGCTGGCCAACGTCGATTACTTCAGTGCCATTCTTTTCGCAGTGACCAAGTGGGACAAAATGGACGAAACGACGGATAGAATCCACAGCATACTTGGCAAAAGGCATCGCGCTCCGGGCAATTTGCCCGAAGATTTTCAGGTGCAAAATCAAAAAGCCCTGATCGATACGGAGATCGCCTCTTCGACTCGCCTGACGTTTCTTGTACGGTGGGTGGGAGTGAGCGCCCTGGCTGTTTCAGGCCTCGGCATTCTGGCGATTTGCTGGATCGCCGTGGGAGAAAGAGTCCAGGAAATAGGAATACGCCGGGCCCTCGGTGCAACAAAATCGGATATCTTTTTTCAATTTCTATTCGAAGCTGTGGTCACGAGCTCGCTCGGCTGTTTGGCCGGAGTGCTAACAGGCTGGCGAGCGAGCCTGAGCATTGCACGGCGCGAGGACCTTCCGTTTTTCTTTGATTGGACAAGCGCCGCTCAGCTGGCCGCATTTGCGATCTGCCTGAATCTAGTCTTTCTGCTGATTCCTTCCCGGAAGGCGGCGCTTCTCGATCCGATCCGGGCGCTCAAGGCGGAGTGACGGGCGGGTCGAGGCCCGCAAGACTGCTTTGATGGTGCCCGAGAGAGGACTCGAACCTCCACGACCTTGCGATCACTAGCTCCTGAAGCTAGCGCGTCTGCCAGTTCCGCCACTCGGGCACGAGTGCTGTGGGTGAAACCCCGGGCAAGCCGGGATTGCAGTTCCAACGAGGCTTTTTTATTGTGCCCGCCGCTCCCCGCTTTGTCAACGAAAGGGCCCTGACCTTTCGGCCGGGATCAGGAAGATACTCTTCTTTACCCGGCAACCGACCCGTCGCTCTCCCTGACTGGGCTGCGTAAACTACAAAAAACACAGGGCTTGCACGGCTCCCCTAAGACTCTTGACACTTCCCTGAGAAGCGCCTCTGGGGGCCCCCGCGAGCATCCATTTACCTTATGCCAAGTAGTTGAAATTTAAATGGTTAGTGTTATACTCCGCCTTAGAAACGCGGTCTCACTCCTTCCTTGCTCTCGCAATAAAAGACCGCGCTGCCTTCAGTGGGAGGTCACCATGGAACCCATTACCGGGCCCATCCTGTACGTCTTGATTGCCTGGGGGATTGTTACCGCCGTCTTCATGCTGTTGCTGATCCGGCGGAGCGTTCTCGCCAGCCATGAAGATGATCAAATCTTTCTCGACGCGGCTCAAGAACACATGGCGCGGGAGCAAAGAGAGATTATTGAGAAGATCAACACGCTCTCCCGGCCTCTCATGACCAGCGGCATCGCTTCCGGAGCGCTGCTTCTGGTTCTTGCCGGTCTGTGGCTCTACAACGGATTGAAGAACTTTTAGTCACGCGCCGCCGCTGCCTTGGCCGTTAGTTCGCTCCTGGACCGTCTGGTTTGGGTTGGGCCACTTGCGGCGTGTTCGCGGGTGCGATGGGTTGCGCCGTTGGCGCAAGCGACGTGTGGTTGTGCACGATCACCCAGCGGTTATTCCTTTTCTCCAGGATCAGCGTGGTTTGCCCGCGGGCTGCCGTGGGCTGCCCGTCGACCACCGCGGAAAAATCCCATTGATAGCAGGCCCAGGCGAAGTTGCCGCTGTACTTAATGTAAGTATTTGACCTGTCCATGCGCACTTGCTGCATCCGGTTGTGTTGCTGTTCATAGACAGCAAGATAATTCGTCCAGGTGAACACCGGCGGTGCCCAGATGCCATTCACAATGGAGACGTCGTCGGCGTAGTCCTTGTGCAGTTTGTCGATGTCTCCGAGTTGCCACGCGCCCAGCATTTCCGAAATCGTGTAGTCGATCTGCTGTTCGTCCCCCATGGGGAGCGCAGCCGTGCTGTCGGCCGGCGTGTCGCTTTTCTTTTTCTTCTGTGCCGCTGTCGGCGAGGCGCAGGCCAGCAAGACCGCCGCTCCGAGCAAGAGTGCGACAGCCCTTTCTGTCCTCCAGCCAGCCAGATAATCCGAAAAATAATTCTTCATGCGTCTTCGCCCCCCGGTGAAAGAGGATAGCACGCGGATTTGTGCCCGGCGGCGGTGTGTCCAGTTGATTTACGGGTAACTCTTCTCTGAGCGCGGAAGTCTCGCCCGGCTCAGTTTGCTTCGGTCGCACTCAGCAGATTTACGAAAAGCCGGTACGCGCCAGGGACACCTTCCGGAATCTGGCGGAAAAAAGCGATGCCCGTGTAGATGTACATGCCTTTGCCAAACCGCGTGTACACCAGCGCGCCGTTCAAATCAGGTTCGCCGGGATCGTTCATGGCCAGCACTGCCGTATATCTTGGATCGAATTGCGTCCAGTAATAAAGGCCGCGCTCCTGCACCCAGCCCTTGAAATCGTTCCCGGTGATCTTGTTTGGGCGATTTAGAAGCGGATCGTCCGGCTTCAGAAATTTGACGGGAGAGTTTTCGTCCGTGATCCGCGGGAGCTGCCCTCCCGGCCCGTTCAGAATTTTCGCCGGATAGGGAGCATATTGTTCCCTGTTCCAGGCGAAGTCGCGGTTGTATTGCACGACGAGCGTGCCGCCGTTCGAGACGTATTGCAGAAGCCGCTGGTTCGAGCCGGGAAGTTCCGGTCGAAGTTCGTAGGCGCGCACGCCAACGACGATGGCATTGAATCTGGAGAGATCGCCGAAGGCCAGCGCCTGCGCATCCAGCATTTCCACCTGGAGCCCCAACGTGCGCAGCGCTTCCGGAATCGGCTCGCCTTCCGCGCTGATGTAGCCGACACGCAGGTTTTTCGGCACGTTCAGATCGAGGGCGTAAACCTCGCATTCGGCAGGTTCGCTCCAGTAACGAGTGGGCAGCGAAGGCAACGGTTCAAGGGAGGTGGAGAATTTTTCGTCACCGCGCCTGGCGTAAGCCGTGATCGTGTATTTCCCGGCGCTCAATTTGTCCGGCGGAGTCACCGTAACTTTCGCGAACTTCTCGCCGGCACCATCAAACAGAAGCTCCACCGGCGCGGTCGCACGGAAGCCGTCCGGCGGGTCAATCCCGACAGAAACTTTGCCCGGCTGCGTGGCGTAGGAACGCACCTTCAACAAGACATCGAAGGATTTCCCTGGTTTTCCCAGCACCTCGAGCGCCTGTTGGGGTTCCACTTTTAGCGTATACGCCGGCACGATTCTTACCGGCACCCGGTCCACGCGAGTGGAACTTGGAGCAATGTGTGTCACGGGAACTGCGACAGAAAACTTGTATCCGCCGATCGTCACTTCCTGTTGGACAGTCACCAACGGCGGAGGTTCAGGCTGCAACTTTTCCCAGGCCGTCAACGCCGGCGCAGCCGCAGTTACGTCCACCGTAAACTGATAACCCTTTTGGCCGTCGCCTTCGCGTTTGGTTTCCTTGAATGAGTGGGGAAGATTTAATTCCACCGCGCCGAGCTCGCAACCTGCCTCTTTGCGGCAAATGGCCTGTACGGAGACGCCGAACGATTCTCCCACGACGAGAGTCTCTCGGTCGGCTTCCGCGCGGACCTCAACCGCGGCGACCAGAGTCAACGCGCGCTCGACCCGCTCGCGCGCTCGCCGGAACTCATAGGCGAGTTGCGAAGAGGGCCCTGGAACTCGCGGAGAGATGGAGTCGATTTGCCTGGCGGCGCCGGCCAGACTCGAAGACGCTCCGGCCCAATCGAGAGCGAGGGCTTCCCCCCGCGCCTTCTCCAAGGACGATTCCGCTTCGCGGGTGGCGTGCCGGAAGCTTGCTTCCTCTGCCGCGTCGCTCGCAAGCTCATGGAGTGGTTCGGCCAAGCTCTGGGGATCGAGTTTCCCTCCATCTTCCCTGATCAGCACCAGGGGCCGGCGGAGAAACGGCGAGTTCACAAAGCCGGTAATGCCTTGCGAGCGATGATTGGAAAAAGCGTCGAGCGCGATCTCGCGCCACGGCTTGCCCCAAAGCGCGGATATTTCATCGACAGGCAGCGAATATCCGTTCGACGCAGCGCCGGTTGCGCCGCCGCGCTCGGTGTCCAGAATCTGCACGGGATAGGCAGCGCTTCCCCAGGCAACCAGTCCATCCCTCGATATTTGCTCGGGAAAGGATTTTGGATCAGCCGCCATCTCTACCGCTTTCGGCGTCCATAACCCCGAAGTTTGGTGGTGCCCGTGCCCGCCGTGCACGCCGCCCCAGCCATTGATAACAATGTTCGGGCGAAACGTGCGAATGACGCGAACCATCTCTCCCAAGACGGCATCGCCCCAGATTTTTTCCGTCTCCTCGGGAGTTTTCGAGAACCCGAAATCCGGCGCGCTTCCAAAAAAGAGTTTTATTCCGTAGCCCCGCGAGGCGGCGAGAAGTTCCTGTGTGCGGATCAATCCAAGTTGCGGCGCCTGCTCCGGTCCAAGATCATTCTGCCCGCCTTCGCCGCGTGTGAGCGTCAGCAGCGCAACATCCGCATGGAGTCCGCGTGCAAGATAAGTGAGCAAAGCCGCGGATTCATCGTCGGGATGCGCGGTGATATAGAGGATGCGCGTTCGAACCCGGGCGCTGTCGATGGCTTCGATCGTTTCGGGAAGGCCGGGGCCAGTTCCGGGAGCGGGAGGGAATTGCGCCGGTGCCGGTTGCGGGGAAAAAGCAGCGAGCATGCCGCCGAGGAAAATGGATCGCACCGCCTTTTTAGATTCCATCGTTCTCTTAGTCCAACGATTCACGCACCCTCCGGTTCTTTCGCTTCCTCTTCCTTGAGAAACGGCCATTGTCGCATTGTACGGGCCCAGATAAGAAATGCCAGCGCTCCCAGCGCGATTTCCGCCAGTCCCCACTTTCTCGCCGAACCCGTTTGCCAGAAAAGCCACGCCCATCCGAACACCGTCAGCACCGCCGGCACAGGATAAAGCCACATCTTGAACGGCAATCGCTCCGATCCCCACCGTCGCCGCAACAATATCACTCCGACGGCCTGGCCGATGAACTGCACGAGCAAGCGCATCGCCAGAATGCCCGCGATGGCCGTCTCCAGTTTTAAAGTCACGCTAAAGAGAAACGCGAGCCCGCCGAGTGCCAGGAGCGATACGTGAGGAAAATGCTTGGTCGGATGGAGCCGCCCGAAAACCGGGAAGAAGTTTCCGTCCAGCGCCGCCGAATAGGGCACCCGCGAATATCCCAGCAGCACGGAGAACACCGAAGCGAGCGCAACCCACAAGACCATCCAGGTGGCAGCTTGCGCGGCGTGAGCTCCGTACAATCTCTCGACGAAGGTGCTGACAATAAATTTCGAGTTCTGCGCTTCCCGCCACGGTACCACTCCCAGAATGCTGATTTGCATCGCCAGGTACAGTACGGTGATTCCGAGAATGGAGAGAAAAATTCCGCGAGGGATATTCTTTTCCGGATCGCGAATCTCTCCGCCCAGATGGCAAATGTTGTAATAGCCCCAGTAGCTGTAAACCGTCTTTACCATGGCCGCCCCGAGGCCCGCGAACCACACCGAAGAAAGGGAAAACGCGCCGGGAGGAAAATCGAACGCCATTTTTGCGTTGAAGTGGCTTGCCCCTCCCCAAATGAGCCACAGCAGGGTGCCGACCACGCCCGTCCAGAGCAAAACCGATATTTTCCCGATGGTCGTGATGCGCCGGTAGAGCAGAACCACGAGAAAAAGCACAAGCCCGCCCGAGACAGCCTTGGCCTCGAAAGTCGAGAGTGGATGGAGATACGCAGCGTAACTTGCAAACCCGATAGAAGCGGATGCGATCGAAAGCGGCGCCTGAACAAAGGTCTGCCATACAAACAGAAAAGACATCAGGCGGCCCCAGCGCCCCGGTCCATACGCCTCCCGCAGAAAAACGTACGTTCCGCCGGCGCGCGGCATAGCCGCGCCCAACTCGGACCAGACGAAAGCATCGAGGGTCGCCAGCACAGCTCCGGCAATCCAGGCAACGAGCGCCTGCGGCCCGCCCATCGCTTTGATCACGAGCGAGGTGACCACAAACGGGCCGATGCCCACAATCTCGATCATGTTGAGCGCGACGGCCTCTTTCAACCCCAGGCCGCGTTCCAAGCCGGAGGGCTGCTCTCCGGAACCCAGCTCAGGGGAGGGTTCGTCTGGGGATACGGCCCGCGTTTCTCCGGCAGCCAAGTTGTCGCGCACGTTCGGCACGCCGCCGAGAATAGCAAATGCTTCGCGTTGCAGCTAACGCGCAATTTCTGGCGCAGTTCCGGTTTATTCTTCGCCCCTCGAGCCATTTCGGTTTGCAACCGCCCTCTGACGGCTTACACTCATCGGACACGCGGCCCGCCTGCGCCCGAAAGGCCTGGCGTGGTTTTCGCGGAGGTTTCAGGTGCAGGCATGAACGTGATCCGTGCCCTTCGGTGGGGCGCGAAACTTCTCTTCAGGACAATCTTTATCGCGGCATTGCCTGCGGCTTTCCTCGCCTCCGGGGCCCACGCGGAAAAACTATCTTTGCCCGGCGGAGCTTTGGCCGTCCTCGACAAAGTCTATTCGTTCGATATCAACGGTGCGATCGGCGATGCCCAGCGCCTCGAGACCGCGCAGCCTCAACACCCTCTGGGCTACTTGCTCGAAGCGGAAGCCCTGTGGTGGAGAATCTTTTGTACCTCGGCGGAATTCAAGTTCGGCATGACCGACGCCCGCCACCGGCCGAAGTTTGCCGCCGATCAGCACTATCAGGATCTAGCCGCGAAAGCATTGTCCTTGGCGCAGGCGCAGCTTCGGGATCGCGAAACGGCGGAAATGCAATTTTATGCGGGTCTGGCCGATGCATTCTCCGCCCGGCTTTACGGGCTGCGCGGCGAGAATCGCGCTTCTGCCCGCTCAGGCGTCCACGCCAGAGAGCACTTTCTCAGGGCTCTTCAGATGGACTCCGAACTCGCCGATGCCGACTTCGGATTGGGCCTTTACAATTATTACGTGGATACGCTCGGCGCCCTCGCGAGGCTCCTCAGTTTTTTCATGGGCATCCCGGGAGGCAATAAACAAGAGGGCATCCGCCAACTGGAGATCGACATTGCCGAGGGTGTTCTTACCTCTGCCTCGGCGCGCTTTTACCTGGCCATGGATCTCAACCGCTACGATCAGCAGTATGAAAAAGCGCTCGGAATCATCACCCCGCTGGTCGAGAAATATCCCTCGAATCCGATCTTCCAGTTGGCCCGAGGTGATCTATACGCCAGGCTGGGCCGCAAGAAACAGGCCGTCGATGGCTACCTTGCGGCGGCGGCCCTGTCCGTTCAGGACGCTGAGTGCCGGACCCATATCGAGCAACTCGTGAGCGCCTCGCTGGCCGCCCAAGGCATTACCGATTCCTCCGCGACCCACTGATAATGAGAGGGTTGCCGGGCTGGCGGGATGCCCGCCAGGGGCAAGAATTGCTCATTGACCTTTCTTCGAAGAGAGTGGTAATCATGTAGGGTTGACCGGACCCGATTCTAGAGGGCTGGCGGCGGTGGATGAGCACCAGACGGGCCGGACAGGGTTTGTGGGCCCCGAGGCGGGCAAGTGGGGTCAACGCGCCGCGCGAATTTTGCATCACACCCGAAAACACACTGGCACCCGCTGTTTGACCAGTCCGGTTGAACCCGACCGAGTCGGGGTAACCGTTGACCATGAAGGAGTCTCGATGATGCGGTATCTGACAGCCACTGCTGTCGCGTTTCTGGCGATATTCGCCGCTACAGGTTGCAACGATTATGGCAACACCTTTCAGGCCAACACGGGCGCATTCCTGCAGTTTGTCTCGCCTTCCAACGTAACGGCGGGCGGACCCGATTTGACGCTTACGCTGACCGGCAACGGGTTCGTCGTACAAACCATCGTCACCTGGAACCAGAAGAATCTTAAAACCTGCGTCGTGACGACTACCGCGGCGAACGTCTGCGCGCCGCCGAGTGACACGGGAAACATTGTTTCCGTCACCGCGGTCGTTCCGGCCGCCCTGACAGCGACACCGGGCACCGCCTTCGTCCAGACCGTTCAGCCTCATTCCGGTGCCGGAACGAACGGTCTTTCGAATCCCCTGGCCTTTGTCGTTTTTCCGCCCCCCAATCCCGTTCCGACGATTACCAGCATCTCTCCGAATAGCGCCGCGGCAGGCAGCGCCGCATTGCCGCTCACGATCACCGGCACGAATTTTCTGCTGACTTCGGACCCCACGGGCGGTTCGCAAGTGTTCTGGAACACGGCCACGCAGACAACTCTTACGCCAACGAGCATCACCGCCACGCAAATCCAGGTGACCGTGCCCGCCACACTCCTCACGACCTCAAGCACCGCGACAGTCACGGTCAACAATCTCCCTTTGCCAATACCCAAGGGCTGCCAGATCAACTGCACCGGTCATGGGGGAGGCGGCACCAGCAACGGCGAAACCTTCACCATCGGCACGGGTGGGAACAGCGCCAACACAAGCGCTTCGCAACTGGAAGAGGAGACCCCCGCGGTAAGTCTCGATGGCCGCTATGTGGCCTACACCGCTTCTGAAAGCGGTCACGCGCAAATCTTCGCCCGCGATACCTGCCAGGGCGCAGACCGCTCCTGCCAGCCTCGCACGATTCTCGTTTCATCGGCCCCCGATGGCACCGCTCCCGGGGACGACAGCCATTCGCCTTCCATGAGCTCCGATGGAAGATACGTTGCCTTCAGCTCGGCGGCCTCTACTCTTGTCGCCGAAACCGGCGCCAGCACCATCCCCGGCGCCGGTCGCCAGGTCTATCTCCGGGATACCTGCTTCGGAGTGAGCGGTTCTTGCACTCCTTCGACGCAGCTTATTTCGACCGATCCCAACGGAAGTCTGCTTGGAACGGAGGGCCTCCTGCCGTCCCTCAGCGCTTCGGGACGGTTCGTCGCGTTCTTGGCGGTAACGAAGAGCCAGTCGACTTCCGCACAAACCGGCAAGTCTTCGGCGGGGGTGACCAACAGCGGCTACCGCCAGATTTTTGTCCGCGACACTTGCCTTGGCACCGCGGATTGCACGCCGAAAACGACGCGCATCTCGCTCGAACCAGGCGACGCCCCGGGAACCGGATCAGGCAAGCCCGCAGGTCCCGCCATCAGCGGCAGCGCCAATCATGTTGCGCTCGCTGGTGGCACAACGGCGACTCTCTTCACGCGCTCCGTCGCTGTCGACGACGATGTTTTTCTAGCCCTGACAAAGAGCCAGCAGTAAGCCTCGGGATAGTACTCGGAGCAGAAATGGCGGAGCAGGATGTCGCTCGCGCGTTTCCTGTGGCGGGCCTTCTTTAAGGTGTGGCGGCTGGCGGCTCGGGAGCTGGCTGTGACGCAGCTGGCGTTCCCGCTGAGGAGGCTGGAGATTTACTAAGCCGGATCAAGGAAATTTTTGTCCCGCCGGAATCCATCGAAAGTCCCACCACGCGGACCATTTGCTCGCGTTCCGCCACAAAGGCGATCTCGTTACCGGAAACGGTGGCATCGGCGAAAATCGCCGGCTGCGGCTTGTCGTTCGCATCGCGCCGCGTGAATTCCCCGCTCAAATGTTTGCCGTACCACTCATCCACGAAATCCCGCGTATCGGTCGTATGATAAGTCGAAGTCTCGATGCCGTTCTGCGCCTGCTTGACGGCAGTTGCTGTCGTGCTGTCGTCGGGCACCACCAGCGAGGATCGCGGATAGACGGGCAAGCCGGGACCAATTTCTCCCTCTTTTTCCAGCCGTAGACTTCCCCCCGAAGTGCGCACGGTGTTTACGGCGTTTGCGGCCGTTAAACCCATCGAGCGCACCACTTTGCTGGCAACAAACAAGCCGCCGGCCAGCAACAACGCGAGGCCTGTATACAGGGAGATCATCATCCACATCAGAGACTTGGACGACGACGAACTGCTTGAAGTGGATCCTTCTGCCATAACCTGCTTCTCCCAAGCGGGCATAGTTCGCCCTGCTTTAGTCTGGCAGATTGCGGCAATCGGCCGCGGGAAAGCCGCCCCCTCTGTGCTCTAAGTGTTCCTGTTCTTCGGTTCAGGCCGCTTTTCGCCCGGGCAGGTAGGGATGTGCTCGGGCCGTGTCCCGAAAGGGCTTGAAGGACGGCCGCCTCCCTGGCTTCGGACACAGATCTCTTCCTGTTCGCCAGGACGCGGGCTAGTTGAACCGCACCTTGATGTCCGGGCGCTTGTCGAGGTGCACCGAATCCACAAAGCGCACCTGCCGGTCGTCCAAGGTAAGAATCATCGACGAGGTTCTCACGCCTTCCCCAAAAAATCTCACGCCCTTCAAGAGATTTCCGTCCGTCACACCGGTACACGCAAAGATCATTTTCTTTCCGGGCGCCAGATCCTCGGTGTCGTAGATCCTCTTGGGATCTTTCACGCCCATCTTTTCCAGCCGTATCTGATCTTCCGGTTTGCCGATCACCAGCCGCGCCAGGATCTGCCCGTTCAAGCAGCGCAACGCCGCCGCGGTCAGCACCCCTTCCGGCGCGCCGCCGATGCCCATCACCGCGTGCACTCCCGTTCCGACCACAGCCGCGGAAATGCCCGCCGAAAGGTCGCCATCACCGATCAATCGTATGCGCGCCCCCGCCCGGCGAATCTCTTCAATCAGTTTTTCGTGGCGCGGCCGGTCCAATACGATGACCACCAGATCTTCCACGTCGCGGTCCAGCCGCTTGGCGATCGATTTCAAGTTATCGGTAACGGGAGCATCCAGATCCACAGCGCCCTTGCAGGACGGCCCCACCACAATTTTTTCCATGTACAGATCGGGTGCGTGCAGCAGTCCGCCGCGCTCGCTCGCAGCCAGCACCGCGATGGAATTCCCTGCGCCTGTCGCGCAAAGGTTCGTCCCTTCGAGCGGATCGACGGCAATGTCCACTTCCGGAAAAAGCGCCTTGGGCGCGTGCGTGGCCAGTCCCACCTTTTCGCCGATATAGAGCATCGGCGCTTCGTCGCGTTCACCCTCGCCTATGACAATGGTCCCGTCCATCTGCACGGCATCCATCGTCTTGCGCATCGCTTCGACGGCTACTTCGTCGGCCTTGTGCCGGTCCCCAAATCCCATGGTCCGCGCGGCGGCCACCGCGCCGTTTTCCACCACGCGCAGGAATTCCAGACTAAGTTGTTCTTCCATATGTGAACCATCCTCTGGCGGGACGCTATCCTAGTCTAAACACGGTGCGTCAGTCGACACGAGAGAGCTTACGCGCCGTGTCACGAATGAGATAGTTCCTTTAAGGCTTCAAAACTCCGGAACTCTCCGGCCGCTCCCGGTCGGGCGAAATGCGTCTCGGACAGGAAGGCATCGCGCACCGGCGCGGATACACATTCGACTGCGTGTCACTACAGGATTATGCGGATAGGAGACGGCCGCGCTAACACGGTATCAAGGATCGGAGAGGAACAGTCATGAGCACTCCAGTAGTCGTCATTGCCATCGTGGCAGCCGTTTTGGTTCTGGCAACCGCGATCGTCCTGATCATCAGAAATCAGCGCAGCAAGAGACTCAGAACCCGTTTCGGTCCGGAGTACAGTCGAGTCTTGGGTGAAACGGGCAGCAAGACCCAAGCGGAAGAAAAACTTGAAAAACTGGAAAGAAGAGTCGAGCGATTTGATCTGAGGCCGCTGTCACCGGTGGCTCGCGCGAATTTTGTGGCGGCTTGGCAGAAGATCCAATCGCGATTTGTTGACGATCCCAAAGGGGCGCTAACCGAGGCGGACAAACTCATTCAAGCAGTAATGGTTGCGCGCGGCTACGCCGTCACGGAGTTCGACCAGCGGGCCGCAGATATTTCCGTCAATCACCCGGTCATTGTCGAGCACTACCGCGCGGGACACTCTATTGCCTTGGAGCACTCCAAAGGCCGCGCAAGTACGGAAGACATGAGACAAGCCATGATTCATTACCGCACGTTGTTTGCAGAATTGGCTGACGAACCCCGATTGACCCGCGCAAGAAGTGCACGGGCCGGACGCGCCTAGCGGTTCTATCCGGGAAATCATAACCAAACAGGAGCGCATCATGAGTGATGAAATCAACAAGAAACATTTTCTGTCGGACGATTCCGTTTTCCCGGACGAGCCTGATGCCGAGCTGAGCACGGCGGACCTGGCCGGAGTCGACCAATTTATCCCCCGAGGCACGGAAGGAGAACCTCCGCTCGAAGCGGAACCGGAATCCATGGAACCTAGAGGCGCAGAGGTCCCCAGCGGTGCCGGCAGGGCCGGATCCTACGGTGCAGCATCTGCTCCTGCCATGGAGCGGGAAACCGGCCCACTTTTCTCGAGTGGTGAAGTAAAAGATTTTCGCGCCCGTTGGGATGCGATACAAGTCGGTTTCGTCGATGAACCGCGCCAGGCTGTCGAGCAAGCGGATCATCTGGTCGCAGAAACCATGAAGAGACTGGCGGAGATTTTCGCCCAGGAACGCAGCAAGCTAGAAGGTCAATGGGACCAGGGCGAAAACGTTTCCACAGAAGACTTGAGACTGGCTTTGCGCCGGTACCGGTCTTTTTTCAGCCGCTTGCTTTCCGTCTAGTTCGGCACGCATCTCGAGACTCTCGACCGGAGATCTAGTCCCGCGCTCTGAACGTGGGACCGGATTTTTCTGCCGGTACACTCACTTGACGGCGGCCGAACCGAACAACAATGGAAAGAATTGCCCGTTCATCTTGTTCCCGCGAGGAATCACCGGCACACCCCGCAGCAGCGGCTCATCCGCATTCGACGCGACGCCGTCCCGGAACACGTTGATCACCGTAGCCCGCCGCGGCTTTGGCGTATCGTTCGCGCCCGATCCATGCATCGTCCGCGCATGATGGAACGCGCTCTCCCCCTTCTTCAGCTCCACCGCCACCGGCGCGAATTTCTCTTTCCACTCGTCCGGCAAGCTGTCGCGAATCGCGTCCATCTCCCCGGTCAGCACGGGCTTCGGCAAATCCGGCCATTTATGGCTCCCCGGCACATAATTCAGACATCCGTTCTCGCGCGTCGAATCATCCAGCCCGATCCAGCAAGTCAGATGAGCCAGCGGCGTCGTGCGCGTCCAGTAAGAATAATCCTGGTGCCACGCCACCACTCCCCCATGCCGCGCAGGCTTGCAAAATAGCTGGTCGTGCCAAAATCGCACTGCTCCCTCTAGCAGTTGCGACGCCGGCACGAGAAACGCCGGATTCCATAGCAGATCATGAAAACCCGGCATGACGCGCCACGCGCCGAGCGCGTGGAACACCACCCGGTTCGGATCCGTCGACTCGTTCGAATGATATTCGTGAAAAAGTTCCCGCCCCGCATGTCCCGGATCCATCAGCTGCTCCAGCTCCCCACGCAGCACATCCACCTGCTCATCCGTCAGAATCCGCACGCCCTTCAGATATCCGTTCTCTCGAAAAAATTCCACCTGCTCCATGCTCAGCCGGAACTTCTCCCAATCCTCCGGCGCCGTCGCACGGGGAAACAATTTCCCCACCGGTTGATGATAACGAGACAAGTCTTCCACGGCGTTGCCCTCCCCGTGCCGCAACTCTCGACGAACCGTCCTGTCCCTTTTGCTGCCCCCAGGGACATTGCGCACCGCGAGGCAGAAGCGTACCATGCGCACCGCTGGGGTCTAACTCCACGCTGTTTTTTGTTTGAAAAATAGTAATCAGCCCCTATCCAACAGGAGATTCCCCAATCTAGAGGGTCTAAGGAGACAGGAATGAAGCAATCCAAAAAGAGTCACCGAGTGCCAATTCGTCTCGGGATCTACGTGCTGCTGTGCGCTGCCGTTCTGCTCTTCGTGGTGGAGGGCCGGACAGGGGCGCAGTCCCTGATGACGCGTCATGTCCGTGAAGCGAATCTGAAGGGCCAGGCGCAGTTCGTCGGGCGGCTCCCCGAAACACAGTCCATGCGCATCGACATTGTTCTGCCGTTGCGCGATCCGGCAGGCCTGGATAGTTTCTTAGAAGAGCTCTACGAACCTTCGAGCCCCTCCTACCGCCATTTCCTCACCGTCGAAGAATTCACCGCCAAATTTGGTCCCACCCAGGAGGACTATGACGCCGTGATTCGTTATGCGAAAACGAACGGCCTCAGCGTAGTCGGCGGCTCCCGCGATGGTATGGACGTGCAAGCCGAAGGCTCGGTAGGAAACATCGAGAGAGCCTTCCATGTGAGCATGGGCGTCTATCAGCATCCCACGGAAAACCGCACCTACTTTGCTCCCGACCGCGAGCCCATGGTCGACCTCCCCTTCCGGCTATGGCATGTCTCCGGTCTCGACAACTTTTCCCTCCCTCATCCCCTCTATGTCAAAAAGAGCGACTACGCCGCCGCTCATGGCCTCAATGCCAACGCTCTCGTCTCTCATGCCACTACTGGCTCCGGCCCGTCCGCTTCCTTTCTAGGTAGCGACATGCGCGCCGCCTATTACGGCGGGACCACGCTCACCGGCGCCGGCCAGAATCTCGGGCTCTTCGAATTTCTTGGCACCGACCTGGCGGACCTCACCACCTATTTCAAGAACGTAGGTCAAACCAACAATGTGCCGATAACCCTGCTTTCGACCGACGGGACCAGCACCTCCTGCGTGGATACCAGAGCCGGCGGCGACTGCGATGACACCGAACAGACGCTCGACATGACACAGGCCCTTGGCATGGCTCCGGGGCTCGCGAGCCTTGTGATGTACATCGGATCTACCGACACCGCCATCATCAGCGCCATGACGACGCACAGCCCGCTCCCGACAACTATTGGCTGTTCCTGGGGCTGGACGCCTGCCGATCCCACGACTCTTAACCCCTATTTTCAAAAGATGGCGGCGCAAGGACAAAACTTCTTTGCCGCTTCCGGAGACTCTTCCACCTGGTCAAAGAGTAATGAAGCCTGGCCAGCGGACAACGCCTACATCGTCTCCGTCGGCGGCACCGATCTCGTGACCGCCAGCGCTGGCGGCGCCTGGAAGTCAGAAACGGCCTGGGTTGACAGCGGCGGCGGTATTTCTCCTGATTCCATCCCCATTCCCTCCTGGCAGCAACTCGCGGGCGTCGTCAACTCCTCGAACAAGGGCTCCACGACTCTTCGCAACGGCCCGGACGTCTCGGCAAACGCGAACTTTACGTTTTACGTTTGCGCCGACCAAACTACCTGTACGGCAAACGATTATGGAGGCACCAGCTTCGCAGCGCCCATGTGGGCGGGCTACATCGCCCTCGTCAATCAGCAGCTAGCTAACAATGGCGAACCGACCATCGGTTTCATCAACCCGACCATCTACTCGCAGAGCGTAACTTCGGCATACGGCACGGAATTCCACGACATCACCAGCGGCACATCGGGCAGCTTTTCGGCGGTGACCGGCTACGATCTCGTGACCGGCTGGGGCAGCCCCAACGGAACCGGGCTGATCAATGCCCTTGCTCCGACATCGACGAGCCCCAACTTCACCATTTCTGCCTCGCCTGCTTCTGTCTCAGTGGTCCAGGGCAACAATGGCACTTCAACGATCACGACTGCCGTCTCCGGCGGCTTTAATTCCGCCATCGCGTTGACGGCGAGCGGCCAGCCGTCCGGCGTGACCGTCAGCTTCAGCCCCGCATCCATCGCCGCTCCGGGCTCCGGCACCTCCACCATGACCATCGCCGTGGCTTCGACGACCGCAGCCGGTACTTACCCGATCACCGTCACTGGCACGGGCGGAAGCGTTACGCAAAACGCCACGGTCACTCTGACAGTCACCACGGTAGCAGCAGGTAATTTCACACTCTCCGCGTCGCCGACCAGCTTGACCATCACTCGGTCCTCGCACGGAACAACGACCGTCACCATCCATCCGACCAACGGCTTTGCCGGCAGCGTCACTCTGTCGGCCAGCGGCCTGGGCACGGGCGTCACCGCGTCCTTCAGCCCGAACCCCGCCACCGGCACAAGCACGCTGACGCTCACGGCCAGCAGCTCGGCGACGACCGGAACCCGCACCGTCACGATCACCGGCGTCTCCGGCACGCTCAGTCAAACGACAACCATCAGCCTGCGGGTTCGCCGCTAACCACTGACTGAAAACGGCAGGGCAGCACCTAAAATGCCGCCCTGCCGTTTTCGCCATTCTTTCCTTACTACTTTGCCTTCGCCCCGGCTGATGCGAGATACGCTTTGGACTCCTGGCGGGCAATATCAATGAGATTTCCCATCGCCTCCTGCATATCGATCAGGTGCAGGCCCCAGTCGGTCAGCACATTTCCGTTCACCACCACGTCTCCGGGGATATCGCTGGCACGTGATCCAGCCGCATCACCGTGCACGGTCACCGCAAGATAGGAACCGTTTTTGTCGAACACACACTCGGAAGTAAGCATGCCTGGAACGCTCACGAACGGAGTATCGATCGTCTGCGGCGGCTTTACCCACTCCGTCGGCCCGCTCCTCCCGGCATCCACGATGCCGCCGCGTGTTGTAAGGTACGCGTGGAGTTCTCCGCTCCCGCCCCCGAGCGCGGCTGGATTCGTGCACCCCGCCATCATGTGCTCGCCCTGCACGTGCCCAAACCGGGAATTGGCCGGTGGCGGCACATTCGCGCGAAACGAGACGTAGGTGATCACGCAACCCGTCTCTGTCGGTGCTCGGCACAGCGGCATCTGCTGAAATGCGCCGCCAACATCCTTGCCCTCCGGAACGGCCACGTTGCTTCCGATCAGCATCGCGGAAATGATCCGTGCTTCTACCGGCTTTCCGTCGATTTCCTGCTTGATCAGATTGGCCAGCACACTCGCGCCCTGCGAGTGTCCGATCAGGATGACGCCGCGCCCCTGATTCTCATGAGCAAGATAATAGTTCCACGCATCCAGAACATCGTTGTATGCCAGCGCCCGGTCGACGCGAATCGGATTTCCGATGGCGGCGGCCCGCAGCGCCGTAAGGGTCACCTGCCGGTAGATGGGAGCGAACAGCCGGCAGACCGACGCGAATCTTTCGAATTGAATCCGCACCACGGCTTTCTCCGCCGGCCCGGCGTTCATGTCGCTGTTTCCGCTCGGCTCCGCGGAGACTGTCGGGTACACGTAGAAGCAGTCGACCGGCGCCCGAGGCTCAGCAGACCACGATTCCCGCGTCAGTTTCCCGTCCGCCGCGATGACGGTGGTCAAAAGGTCTGCGGTGCATGCGTCTCCGCTCCCCGCTCGGCAAAGCCAGGTATCCGGTTTGCTGTAATCATTTTTGGCGGGAACCGCTTCGGTTGCGGCTTTTTGCTGTTCGGGCGCGGCGGGCGTGGACGAAGATTGCGCGTGCGTCGACGCGGCGAAGCAAATCGCCCAGGTAAGTAAGGTGATCGAGCGCTGAAGCATTTTGCCTCCCTCCGAAATCAAACCGGAATAATACCTGCTCTAGAAGGGCGCTACAAACCATTCATTTAGCTTCGGAAACTGCGGTTCCCTCGGCGCCCGCTAACAATTCCGCCACCCCTGCCTGCGCGCCGCCTCCTCAGTCCTTCAGGTCGATCGAGTTCCCGCTGAACCGATTTTGATGGAAACCCGCCGATTTGGTTTGGACGACCGCCCGCCGCCTCTAGCCATTTCCGTTCGATGGATTGACTGTTTCTAAGGACTTCTTTGGAGGGACTGCCTGCGTCACCTAAAAAAATCGGGGGCGACTCGGTGTGACCGCGTCGCCCCCTTTTCGATTGAATCGCTAAGTTTCCGCTTCCCGCTCAACTTATTTGAAAGCAGTTCGGTTTTACCCTGGCCGCCTTCGGTAAATTGCTTCGTGAAGCTCTACTTCTTGGTTCCACTCACGATCACTGCTCGGTGTGACCCGCGCCGCATCTTTGAGTGCCCCGCAAAGCTTTTTGCTTCCGCATTCGTCCGCCAGCAATGCAGTTTTACCCGCACTGCCTTGAACTCAGCCGCGAAGCCGGCTCCCCGATTCACGCCATTGGAAGCTGGCCCGGTTTTACCCTTGCCATTTCCTTTGTTTGAATCGCAAAGCTTTTCTTCTCAATTCAATTCCGTTAACGCCAGCTCAGTTTTATCCTCGCTGCCATCTGGGAACTGTCTCGTGAAGTTTTCTTCGCAATTCAACTCAGTGAATGCCGGTTCGGTTTTACCCTTGCCGCCATCTCTGAATTGACTCGTGAAGTTTTTCTTCCCGATCAATCTGCTGCGCATACTAAGAGCAGCAACAATCGTTGGCAAGCGCAATCTCACAAAAACTCTGTGGAAATATGTGCATGCCTGTGGAAGAAATTCTCGAACACAGGAACACAACAAGTTCCGCCGGGTCACGCACCGGCACAATCTTCCCCGATTTTTTTCGCTTGACATACGAATTAATTAGTACTATACAACGAATATATGAGACCCAAACACGCCACCCTTACCCCCCAGGAACTCGAAATCATGAAGCTCGTCTGGCAGCGCGAAAACGCCACTGTCCGCGACATTTACGAAGCCCTGCTCGAGAAACGCAAAATCGCCTACACCACCGTCATGACCATGATGAAAATCCTCGAAACCAAGGGATATCTGAAAAAGCGCCGGCTGGATCGCGCATTTGTTTATCGCCCCGCTCACCCCAAGAGCCAGATCATCAGCGGCATGCTTCGCGAGTTCATCGATCGCGTTTTCAACGGCTCGGCGGAACCACTCCTTGTTCATCTCGTCCAGTCCCGTCAAATTCGCGAGAAGGACCTGGAAAAAATTGTGCGCATGATCGAGGAAATAAAATGAACATTCCTGAAGCGCTCGAGGGAATCCGGTGCTGCCCATGAACACGCCGTTGTGGTTTTCGAATCTCCTGTTTTGGAGCGCGCAGATCATCCTTCTCGTGCTCGGGGCCGGATGGCTTCCTCGCCTGCTCGAAATCCGCCAGCCGCGCGTACTTCTCGTGTACTGGCGGGCGCTTCTCGCCACGAGTCTCCTGCTCCCCCTCCTCGAGCCCTGGCACGAAGCCAAGCGAATCAGCACGATCGCGGCCCCGCTGGGTTTTGGACCTCTTCCTCTCGCTTCCACGTCCAGCCCCGCCGCCGCTCACTGGCACTTTCCAGGCCTTGATCTCGTCGCTCAGACGATCGGCGCCGTGATTCTCACCGGCATCGGCGTGCGATTTGTCATGCTTGCCCTGGGCCTCGTGAAACTTCGCCAGTTCCGCCAGGCTTCCTCTCCGATTCCCGCGTCCGCCGGATCCACTGCCGTTCTCGATGAAATGCGCGTGCGTGCAAGCACCCTCGCCGAGTTCCGCCTTTCCGCCGATGTGGACTCGCCCGTCACCTTCGGCCTGGCGGCCCCGGTCATCCTGTTGCCGGAGCGTTTCTCGTCCATGGACTCCCGTTTCCAGGCCGCGATTGCCTGTCACGAACTGCTCCACGTGCGCCGCCACGATTGGGCTCATCACTTGGCCGAAGAAATCGTGCGCGCCGTCTTCTGGTTTCATCCCGCCATCGCCTGGCTCATCGCGCGCCTCCGTCTCGCGCGTGAACAGGTCGTCGATCTCGAGGTCCTGAGACTCACAAAAGCACGCAAGACGTATCTGGAAGCCTTGCTTGAATTTACGGCCGGCCGCGCCCCTGGCGCAGCCGTTCCTGCGCCGCCATTTCTCGCCGAGCGTCAGCTCGCCGAAAGAGTAGCTCTCATGCTGAAGGAGGTTCGTATGTCCCGAACAAGACTGGTTGCTTCACTCACTTCTATCGTCTGCCTTCTCGCCTTGACCGTGGCGCTGGCGGTGTGGGCGTTTCCTCTCCGGGCTGGATCGTCTAGCGCTCAAAGCGCGCCAGAAAGCGCCGTCCAAGGAGGCGTTTCCGGTGGAGTCACCGGCGGCGTCTCGGGAAGCGTTTCCGGAGGAGTCGCCGGCGGAGTCGCGGCTGGCATCGCGGGCGGCATCTCCAGCACCGTTTCCGGCGGCCCCACCCGCGATATACCGACAGTAGACAAGACCACGATCTGGACCGACAAGGTGAAGCGAGGTCCCATGGTGAGGCAAGTCCGTGGACTCGGATCACTGGTCCGCTCGGACTCCGGAAACCTGATGGCTAGAATCACGTTGCCTGAATTCATGATGAAAGAAGTCGAGCCCGGTCAAAATCTCACCTTGTCCACACCAAAGTGGAGCGTCAAGGGACATGTCAGGGGCCTCAGTCGGAAAATCTCAAACGGAGAGGGTACCGTGGATTTGGGGCTCGAAGAAATAACTCTGCCAGAGGGAGCCGGCGCTGGTCTCCAGTTGGACGCCACCTTCGACGTCGAAAAACTCGATAACGTTCTCTACGTCGGACGCCCGGTTCACTCGGGCGAAGGCGCCTCAGGAAATTCTTCGTTCTCTATATTCAAAATTGTCAATGATGGGGCCGAAGCCGTCCGCGTCGACGTAAAACTTGGCCGCGCCTCCGTAAACACGATCGAGGTTCTGGACGGACTGAAAGAAGGCGACACAGTCATCCTCTCCGACATGTCCAGCTACGACAACGCCGCCCGCATCCACATAAAGTGAGCAGCCCCGTGTTCCGGGTCCTCCGGCCGCATGGATGTCTGGGGCTTTTGTTGCCCGGTTTACCCCCGGCGGCCTGCAGGGGCTTGTCGGATCACGGTTTCTGAAGCGGCTGGATCGTCGCGTTCACGAGAAACTCCCCGTTCAGTTCGGTCACGTCGCCCGGGCCCTTGCCCGCGACAGGAAACAGTCGTGCCGAGAGCGGTTTGTGCCATTTCACAGCCAGGCTAGCCATGTCGCCGATGATGAGCGAAAGCTGTTCCGCGCTGATATCCCCCGGAAGGGGCACCGTATCGAGCCCCGTGCCGCAAACGGCGCTGTAGCTCAGCAGCGAATCAATCGAAATACGCCCTTCGCTCCAGCGCTGGGCCAACCGCGTATCCTCGAGGATTGGCAGCATCAAACCGGAGTAGCCCGTCTGCTTCACCTGGATCTCGCGTATCGCCGAGGTAATCGTTGCGGCAGCTGTCAGCGTTCCGCTCGAACCGATGGGCTGGGTCGTCAGATTTTCAATCGCTGCGCCAATCGAAACATCTTTCAGCGGAGCAGGAGACAGGTCGATTCCCGCATAGGCCCAGCCCGTTTCCGAATCGATCCGTCCCGCTTGCGCCTGCGCCTCGAACGCCACTTTGCCCAGCGCATCGACCAACCGTTGTTTGGCGGTCGCCAAATCCGGCGCATCCTTGAATGCCGTTGCTACGATGTTGGCCGACTCAAAGGCAATCGCGAATTGGTGCCCGAATCCGTTGTGATAGGCCGCGGGAAAAAACGGCGTCAGCGGCGGCACCATGGCGATAGCCGCGAATCGAAAATTGCCCTGGCTGTGCTCCGTATCTTCGAGCCTTTTCATCACGCGCGCGGCGGCGCCCACCGCCGGCCAGCGCACTCCGTCCTCCGCGCCCACCACGAGGCTCGCGTCCAGCTGTTTTGTGTTGAGCAAAATATCCGCAAGCAGGTCCGCCTGCGCCGGCGAATCCGTGGGGTTCAGCATCGCCGGCCCGATCGCCGCCGAAAAACCATCCTTGATCGCAAGGGCGTCATAACTTTTGAAAAACGCCACTGCCTGCGCGTCGGTCAGACCCGTCGTGTATTCCGGAAATGGCTGCGTCGCGATGCGAATCGTCTGGACTTCAAAGCCGCGCGACTCAAAGATCGTGCGCGCCCGGTTCAGCATTTTCACCGCATCCGCGATCTGCTGCTGGTATTGCGCCCGGTCCAGAAGCACGAACGCCGTGATTGCCCGAATCTTCTGCTTGTGCTCAGGCGCCGCCTTCGACTGCGGCAGGGCTGGCCCGCACACCAAGGTGAGCAGTAGCAGCAGCAACGAAGCTCTCTGAATAAACGAGCGAGACGAACCGATCAGGAAGGCATCCATAGAAAGTTGTCTCCAGTAGTGGCGCGGCATGCTGCGCCACTACAGCATACAAGATTCGGCCCCGGGCGAGATTGGTTGGCTCGAGAGACTTCCGTCTCTCCCTCTTTTTTGACTTCGCGGGGGGAGCAGGCTTTTGCCTGCGATCCTTTCGACTCACACGAATGCGGAAATTCCGGTGATTTTTTCCCCGATGATCAGTTTATGAATGTCGTTCGTTCCCTCGTAGGTGAAAACGCTCTCGAGGTTGTTCATGTGGCGCATGATGCAGTAATCGTCCACAATCCCGTTCGCGCCGAGAATATCGCGCCCCTTCCGCGCCGTTTCGAGAGCAATGGCCACATTGTTCATCTTCAACATCGAAATGTGCGAGAAATCCACCTTCCCTTTGTCCTTCAGACGTCCCACGTGCAGCGCCAGCAATTGCCCCTTCACGATCTCCGTAATCATCCACGCTAATTTTTCCTGCACCAGCTGGTGCGAAGCAATCGGCTTGTTCGCAAATTGCTTGCGCGTCTTGGCGTACTGCAGCGCCGTATCGTAGCAAGCCATCGCCGCGCCCAGCGCTCCCCAGCCAATCCCGTAGCGCGCCTGATTCAGACAACCCAGCGGCCCCTTCAATCCCACAACCTTCGGCAGCAGATTCTCTTCCGGAATTTCGCAGTCGGCAAACGCCAGACCGGAAGTTACCGACGCGCGCAGCGACCACTTCCCATGCACATCCCACGCCTTGAATCCCGGCGTTCCCTTCTCCACCAAAAATCCCCGGATTTTTTCGTCTTCGCACTTCGCCCAGACCACCGCGACGTCCGCAATCGAACCGCTGGTGATCCACATCTTCTCGCCATTCAAGATGTAGCTCGCGCCTTTTTTCACCGCGCGTGTAAGCATCCCGCCGGGATTCGATCCAAACTGCGGCTCCGTCAAACCAAAACATCCGATCGCCGTTCCCTGCTGGAGCAGCGGCAACCATTTCTCTTTTTGCTGGTCGCTGCCATACGCATGAATCGGATACATCACGAGCGCGCTTTGCACCGAGACAAAGCTGCGCAATCCGGAATCGCCGCGCTCGAGCTCCTGCGTCACCAGGCCGTAGGCAACGTTGGACATTCCCGCACAGCCGTAACCTTGCAAACTCGCGCCGAAAAATCCCAGCTCTCCGAGCTGCGGAACGAGATGCTTCGGGAAAGTCCCTTCGCGGCTGTGTTTTTCGATGATGGGAATGATTTCGTTGTCGACGAAACGCCGCGCGGTCTGCCGGACGAGCTTTTCCTCGTCGTTCAGCTGCGAATCAAAATCGATGAAGTCCACACCGGCAAATCCAGCCATTCGATCCTCTTTCCGAGCCGCCACACGCACCGGCGCGTGATTGTAGCAAGGCCGTTCCGGCCCGAGCAATCCTAGCTGAGTCCGGCGAATGGGTTCAGGTCACGATAGCGTTCCCGAGACTGGCTTCGGGCGGGGGCCACACTCCGTTTGCGCCACTATGGCACACACGACTCGGGGAGGCTCAATTCAGGAAAGCGCGCGATGTTCGCCTCCGACTAACGCGCTGAAACTAAACCATTTGACTCAGTGAGAAGCGCCGAGATTCGGTACCAGATGTGCATTTCCCTTGCTGGGGGAGGGAGATGTGTCCACGAGCGAAGGGCTAGCGATAGTCCTCATGCGGCGCCAGAACCTCGCCACCTGGGGCACCTTAGCCGCACTCTTTTTCACCTGCCCTGCGGCCCCGGCTCACGCTAGGCAATCGACCGGGCTGCCCCAAGCTTCCGAATTGGCCGAAGCCAGAGAAACTCAGCAAACGCCCGGGGCAGCGCCCGTGTCACACGCTTCTTCACCGCCCGAACGCGACCTGACAAAAGTGAGTATCGAGGACTTGATGAACATGGAGGTAACGTCGGCTTCCAAGCAAGAACAGAAGCTGTCTCAAGTGGCCGCGGCAATTTTCGTCATCACGCAGGAAGACATCCGTAGTTCGGGAGCCCTAAACATTCCCGATCTATTGCGGATGGTTCCCGGTCTGGATGTGGCGCAGATAAATGCGAACACCTGGGCCATCTCGTCTCGAGGCTTCAATCTTCAGTTCGCCAACAAGTTGCTGGTGCTGATCGATGGCCGAGCGGTGTACACGCCACTTTTCGGCGGTGTCAACTGGGATACGCAGGACGTGCCGCTCGAGGACATCGAGCGCATCGAAGTGATTCGCGGACCCGGCGGAACCGTGTGGGGCGCAAACGCCGTAGACGGCGTGATCAACATCATTACGAAGAAAGCTGAGGATACCCAGGGAGGCCTCGTGACTGGCGGAGGCGGCACGCTGGCCGAGGAATTCGGGACTTTACAGTACGGCGGAAGGAAGGGCGATACCAGCTACCGCGTCTTCCTGAAGTATCTGAACGATGACCACCTCGCCGATTTGAACGGGGAGAACGGCGAGGATGATTGGCATCTGTTGCACGCGGGTTTTCGCGCCGATACAGCGCTCTCCAAGCGAGATTCACTGACAACCCAAGGAGACATTTATACCGGCGACGAAGGCTCGATCATCGTGCACTCCGTTCTGTCCCCCGTCGAGAACATAAACGTGGAGAGGCTCGCCCCGCTTTCAGGCGGAGACATAGAGACACGCTGGAATCATGTCTTTTCGAGCCGCTCCGACACGACTCTGCAATTTTATTTCGACAGATACGCAAGAGACGGTCCGGAAGCGAAAGAAGTCCGCAACACATTTGATATCAATTTTCAGAACCACATCGTCGTTGGCACCCGTCAGGATCTGATCTGGGGCGCGGAATTCCGCCATTCCGCCGACGAAACGGTGGGCACGATCGATCAAGCCTTTATTCCGGCCAACGAAGCCGGCCAACTGTTCGACGCATTTCTCCAGGATCAGATCTCACTAAGGCCGGATCGCATGGTCCTATACGTCGGCTCGAGAATCGAGGACAGCTATTTTAGCGGCTTCGATTATGAGCCGAGCGCACGTTTCGCGTGGACTCCGAGCCCCCGCCGGACGTTTTGGGCCGCCGTCTCGCGCGCCAGCCGGACTCCGACGCAACGCGACATCGGCATAGATGCAGTGCTCGCAGCCTTGCCCGGACCCTCGGAAGTAGCCTTGCTTGGTAATCCGAACATCAAATCGGAACACGTAATCGCCTATCAATTGGGTTTTCGGACGCAGCCTGCGGTACGTCTTTCTATCGACCTCACCGTCTTCCTCAACAATTACCACGACCTGGAAAGCGCCCAGATTCTTCCGTCATTCTTCGACCCCGATTCCGCGCCACCCGTCACTGTTTTCCCAGAGACCTACGGCAACCGAATGTACGGCATGACGGAAGGTCTGGAGGCGTCCGTAAAGTGGAAGGCCACGAGCCGTTGGACGCTTAGCCCCAGCTATTCCTTTCTCGAAATGCATCTCCACATGCAGGCCGGCACACAGGATTCGACGAGCGTGGAAGATGCCGAGGGCTCGAGCCCCGGTCATCAGGCGCAGCTGCGATCGCATGTGGATCTGGCGAATGGCTTCGCGTGGGATACGAACGCCTATTTCGTCGGACGATTGCCGGCGCAATCTGTGCCGTCCTACACGCGGCTCGATTCGCAGCTGACCTGGCACCTCAAGGAGCGTGCGGAATTCAGCCTCGCCGGTCAAAACCTGCTCAAAGATCATCACGTGGAATTCAACGATCAATTTCAAAGCGTAAATTCCTCCCAAGTCAAACGAAGCGCTTACGCGAAATTCACCTGGCGGTTCTAGCCGGCATAGAAGGGCGGAGTGGTGCGAGGCCGGGAAGGAAGACAACGATGAGGGGCGAGTGGAAAGCAGCCGGCAAGAAAAGAAGGAGGGCACTCCGCCTGGGGAGATTCTGCCATCTGGGCCTCGGGGCCGGCCGGATTCTTGTGCCCCTTTGGGTGGCCATCCTCTCGGCGATTCCCGCGTGGCCGCAGGAGCCACCTGCTGACCTGACGAAAGTGAATATCGAGGATTTGATGAATATCGATGTGACTTCGGTTTCGAAGAAAGACCAGAAGCTGTCGCAGGTGGCTTCGGCGATTTTTGTCATTACCCAGGAGGACATTCGCCGGTCGGGTGCGGCAAATATTCCTGACCTGTTGCGCATGGTTCCGGGGATGAACGTGGCCCAAATCAATGCCAACACCTGGGCCATCAGCGCGCGCGGATTAAATGGGGAGTTCGCGAGCGAATTGCTGGTGATGGTGGACGGGAGGGCAGTCTATACACCAACGACCGGAGGGGTGTTCTGGGACGTGCTGGATTTTCCCCTTGAGGACATCGAAAGGATCGAAGTCATCCGTGGCCCGGGCGGCTCGGTCTGGGGTGCGAACGCCGTGAACGGCGTCATCAACATCCTGACGAAAAAAGCCAGCGAAACCAAAGGGGCCATGCTCGTAGCGGGAGGAGGCAACCTCGACCAGGGATTTCTGACAGCGCAGTACGGCGGCAGCGTGGGAAAGAAGTTCGACTACCGGGTTTATTCCAAGTATCTGAACCAGGACCATATGCCGGGTCTTACGGGCCAAGACGGTGGAGATGGCTGGCGCATGCTGCGCGGCGGTTTTCGGGCGGACGGCGCTCTCTCCTCGAAGGATAGTCTGACCATTCAAGGAGATATGTACACCGGCACGGAAAATGATCCCACGACGACTCTTCCCTCGATCACCTCACCCGGTCTTATCAACACCGAGATTCCGGTAGCTCTTTCAGGCGGATTTATCCAGTCCATCTGGGATCACACTTTTTCGGCGCGTTCTGAAACGACGCTGATGATTTCCTATACCGACTATAAGCGCGAAGACCAACTGCGCGAGAGCCGGGGGACACTCAATGTCGACTTCCAGCACCACATTTCCTGGGGCCGACGGCAAGATTTCGTGTGGGGGCTGGGATTTTGGTATTCGGACTCGCACTCCGATGGGAATCTCTTTGTTTCTCTGAATCCGAATAGCCTTGGATCGGATTCCTTCAATTCCTTTGTTCAAGACGAAATTACGCTGATTCCAAACCGTTTCCTTCTGACGGTTGGAACGAAGCTGGAGCACAACTATTACACCGGCTTCGCGCTCATGCCGAGCGCGCGGGCAACCTACGAATTCGACCCGCACAACATGATGTGGGCGGCCGTCTCGAGGGCGGAACGGACGCCGGACGCGACGGACGCGTCGATCCGCCTCGATGTAGCAGGATTCCCCGGGCCGGGAGGGACTCCTGTCCTCGTCAGTGTTCTCGGAAATCCTCAGTTCAAGAATGAAGGATTGATTGCCTACGAATTAGGATATCGAACGACCATCGGTAAGCGCCTCTCGCTCGATCTCGCCGCCTATTACAATCAGTACGACAATCAGCAATCCATCGAGCCTTCCGCGCCTTTCTTCGAGCCGACTCCCGCTCCAGCACACCTGGTTTTACCGAGCACGTATGAAAACCTGATCAGCGGGGAGACCCACGGGGTGGAAATCGCCGCGAACTGGAAGATAACGGACCGTTGGACGCTGAGCCCCGGCTATGACTTAGAGCGAATCCACATGCACGCGAGCCCTCTCAGTCAGGACACAGCGACCGTGCCGGAGACGGAGGGAAGCGACCCACACGCGCAGGCGCAGATTCGATCCCATTTCGAGTTGTCACAGAACTGGACTTGGGATGCTTCCGCCTATTTTGTGGATCGCCTGATCGCTCAGCATGTGCCCTCCTACACCAGGCTGGATACGGGGCTGTCGTGGCGATGGAAAGAGGGGGTGTCGCTGAGCCTCGTGGGGCAAAACCTGCTTAGAGATCATCATCTGGAATTCATTGATAGCGCTGCGGCTTCGCGATCCACGGAAATCAAGCGCAGCGCCTACTTGAAACTGAGCTGGCGGTTCTAGGCAGCCGCTTCCAGAGGAACGAGAAGTGAGGGTGAGAAGGAAAACAACGATGGGCGCCGCCCAGAATTCCACAAGGGAAACGGGGAGTAAGGCTCTACCGGTCTGCTCGCGGAACTGGAGCCGGTTCGCCCTCCGGATCCTTGCTCTCGTTGGAATGCCGATCCTTTCCGCGCTCCCGGGCCGGCCACAACAGCAGACGGCGGATCTTACGAAACTGAACATCGAGGATCTGATGAATATCGAGGTGACATCGGTCTCCAAGAAGGAGCAGAAGCTCTCGCGAACGGCGGGGGCCGTCTTTGTTATTACGCAGGAAGACATCCGCCGGTCGGGCGCGGAAAATATTCCGGATCTTCTGCGAATGGTCCCGGGCCTGCAGGTGGCGCAGATCAACGGTAGTACATGGGCGATCACTGCGCGCGGGTTCGACGGACAATATTCGAACAAACTGCTTGTGCTGGTGGATGGCCGCACCGTGTATTCGCCGATTTTTTCAGGAACTTTCTGGGACACCCAGAGTTTGCTGCTGGACAATATCGACCGGATCGAGGTGATTCGGGGGCCGGGAGCAGCGGTGTGGGGCGCCAACGCGGTCAATGGGGTTATCAATATCACGACGAAGAAAGCGGCCGACACGCAGGGCGGTTTGCTGACGACCGGCGGCGGGACCTCCGATCAGGGGTTTCTAAGCGCGCGCTACGGGGGAACGATCGGGGATCGAGCCTCCTATCGCTTCTCTGGCAGCGGTTCCGATTTCGGCCACAACCTCGATTCCGCCGGGCAGAGCGGCGAAGATGACTGGCGCACCATCCGAGGAGGGTTCCGCGTGGACGCCAATGCCTCACCCAAGGACTCCCTGACGCTCGAGGGGAATGTAGACAGGGGCGACGCGGGAGAGCTCGTCAATACGGTTGTCTCGATTTCACCACCCGTGAACGAGATCCTGAATCTTCGCGATATCTATTCGGGCTGGGATGTCGTCTCGCGCTGGAATCACGTGGCCTCACCGCACTCGGAGACCAGCCTTCAGATCAATTTCGATCACAGCGACCGTGGAGACTCGACCTACGGAACGGGGCTAAACACATTCGGCATCGATTTTGATCATCACGTCGGCTGGGGCAAGCGGCAGGATTTTGTGTGGGGACTCGGCTACCGCTTAACATCCGACGAGCTGGCGACGACTCTCAGGATAGCCTTCACACCGCCAAAGCAAACTCAACAGTTCTTCAGCTCCTTTGTACAGGACGAGATTCTGATCCGGCCGGACCACCTCTACTTGACGGTTGGAGCGAAGCTTGAGCACAACGACTACACGGGTTTTGGACTGGAACCGAGTGTACGGCTCGCCTGGCTGGTCGATGAGCGAAACATGTTTTGGGCAGCCGTGTCGAGGGCTCTGCGGACGCCGTCAGAAAGCGACCGGGGCATTCGTGTCAATGAATCTGTATTTCCCGGTCCCAATGGCCTCCCGATCCTGGTCAGCATATTTGGCAGTCCGGCCCGGCAAAACGAGGTCTTGAACGCCTTTGAGGCCGGCTACCGAACGGAAATAACAAAACAGATCTCGCTCGATGTGACGGCTTTCTACAACGAGTACGACAATCTGGTGTCCGTAGAGCCGGGCGCGCCCGTCCTCGAGGCAAATCCAGCGCCTTTGCACGTCGTGGTTCCAAACGTCCTCGGCAACTTATTGTACGGAGAAACTCACGGTGTCGAACTTTCCGTGAACTGGAAAGTAGCCAAGCGTTGGACCCTGAGCCCGGGGTATTCCTTCCTGGCCATGCATCTGCACAAGGACGCGACGAGCCAGGACTCCACGACCATTGCGGGCACCGAGGGAGGATTTCCGAGCCAGCAGGCCCAGTTGCGCTCGCACCTGGATTTGGGTGAACACTGGCAATGGAATGCGTCGGCCTATTTCGTCGGACGACTCACTGGTCCGGGAGTTCCCTCCTATACGCGACTGGACACGAACGTGATTTGGCAACTCCGGAAGCGGGTCTCCATCAGCCTGATCGGTCAAAACCTGTTACGCGACCACCATCTTGAATATATCGGCCCGGACCAAACGGAACAGTCGAGCCTGATTAAACGCAGTGTCTACGCCAAGATCGCGTGGCAGTTCTGATTAAGGAAAAGGAAACGTTGCATCTGGCAGCCAAAATTCGACGGGGGGCGCGGAATCCAGGATCCGGAATTCGACGGGGAAGAGTTCGCCGCCTGGGTTTGCGCATCGTCGCTGCTGCTCTCGCCCTTCCGATATCCGTGGCGGGCGCTGGTTGGGTCTTGGCGCAGACCAATTCCACAAGCGAATACCAGGTGAAGGCCGCTTTTCTTTTTCATTTTGCGCAATTTGTGGACTGGCCGCCGGAAGCCTTCAAGGACGCCTCGAGCCCGCTTACCTATTGCACCGCCGGGGAGGATCCCTTCCACGGGGCGCTCGAGGCCAGCTTGAACGGAAAGATGGTCGGGGCGCGGCCGGTTAGGGTGCTTCACTTTCGGCAGGTGCAGGAGACTCAGGGATGTCAGATCGTGTTTCTTGGGACGCCGGAGAAAAAGCTCCTGTCCGGGATGCTGGCAAATCTCAGAGCCGGTCCCATCCTGACGGTGGGAGAGTCGGAAGATTTTGTGCAGGGGGGCGGGATGATCGGATTCTTTCTGGAAGACAACAAAGTCCGGTTCAATATCAACCTGGACGCGGCGGAGCGCGCCAAATTGAAAATCAGCGCCAGGCTCCTGGCGCTGGCGAAAACAGTCATCGGAGGTCGAAAAGGAACGTGAAATGCAGCTCTTTAAGAATTCGTCGATTCAGCGCAAGCTGACTTTTGTCATCGTATGCACAAGTCTGGTGGGTCTTAGCCTTGCCTGCCTGAGCTTTGACCTCTACGAACGAATCAGCTTTCGCGCTGCGATGACCAGTGAACTTTCGGTCCTGGCGGATACGCTCGGCGCAAATACGGCGGCATCACTGACTTTTAATGATCGAAAGTCCGCTCAGGACATGCTCGAAGCGCTGCGCGCGGAGCGTCATATCGTTGCCGCGTGTCTCTACGACAGCCGCGGAGTGGTCTTCGCGGAATACCGGCGCGACGGGATTCGCTCCGACTATGCCATGCCCCCGCGCCACGAAGACGGAGCGCACTTTGAAAAAGACTCGCTCACTCTCTACCGTACGGTCTCCCTCGGAGGGGAGAAAACCGGCGCCATTGCCATCGTGTCGGACCTCGGCGCGCTCCAGGCCAAAATCAGGCAGTACACGGAAATTTCCGTAATGGTCATTCTGTTTTCCGTTCTGGCCACCTATTTCGTCTCCTCACGGCTACTGCGGCTGATCACAGAACCCATTCTCCATCTGGCGCAGATCGCAACGAGAGTCACAGCAAACGAGGACTATGCGGTACGCGCCATGCCGCGCGGCGAGGATGAGGTGGGCACCCTCATCGGCTCCTTCAACCAGATGCTGGAGAGAATTCAAGAACGAGACGCGGCCCTGCAGCGCGCCAAAGGCGAGCTAGAGCTCCGAGTCCAAGCCCGTACCCAGGAATTGCAGCTGGAAGTGAATGAACGAGTGCGGGCGGAAGATGCGCTTTCCGAAGAACGGAAAACATTGCGCGTCCTGATCGACAACGTTCCCGATTTCATGTACGTGAAAGATGCGGACTGCAGGTTCCTGGTAGCCAATCTTTCGGTGGCCCGGCAAATGGGCGCGAAGACCACCGCGGAGTTACTGGGGAAGAACGATTTTGACTTTTATCCCCGGGAGATCGCCGCAGCGTTCTACGAAGACGAACAGAGGGTGATCCGTTCGGGTCAGGCGGAGATCAACCGCGAGGAAGCAGGCGTGGACGCCCAGGGAAATGTGACCCAGGTCATGACGACGCAAGTGCCGTTGCGGGACAAGAACGGCCGGGTCACGGGGCTGGTCGGCATCGGCCACGACATTACGCATCTGAAGAAGGTGCAGGAGGAAATGCAAAAGGCCCGGGAAGCCGCCGAGGCAGCCAGCCGGGCCAAGAGCGAGTTTCTGGCGAACATGAGCCATGAAATTCGCACGCCGCTGAATGGCGTGATGGGCATGACCGACCTCGCGCTCGATACCGAGCTCACCGCCGAACAGCGTGAATATCTGGAGACCGTTAAGATGTCGGGGGATTCCCTGCTCACGGTCATCAACGACATTCTGGACTTTTCGAAAATCGAAGCGGGAAAGATCGACTTGGAAGCTCTCGATTTCAATTTACGGGAGAGTTTGGAGGCAACGCTAAAAACGCTGGCCTTGCGCGCGGACGAAAAGGGCCTGGAGCTGCTGTGCGAGGTGGCGCCGGAAGTGCCGGAGATGGTGCGTGGGGATTCCAGCCGGCTGCGGCAGATCGTGGTCAACCTGGTGGGCAATGCGATCAAGTTCACGGACATCGGCGAGATTGTCGTGAGAGTCGAGCTCGAGGCCCCAGTCGGCACGGATTGTGTCTGCCGCTTTACGGTGGCGGACACGGGAATTGGCATTCCCGAGAACAAGCGCGAGTCCATCTTTGAACCGTTCTCACAGGCGGACACCTCCACGACCCGGAAGTACGGAGGAACCGGGCTGGGACTGACCATTTCGACGCGCCTGGTGGAGATGATGGGCGGCAAGATTTGGGTGGAGAGCGAACTGGGACGCGGAAGCCAATTCCACTTCACCGTCCGGCTCGGTGCCGCGGACGCCAAAGAAATCAAAGTGGGGACAATCGCTCCGCCGGAGCTCTTGCGCGGCGTAAAAGTTCTGGTGGTGGACGACAACAGCACCAATCGCAGGATTCTCGAAGGAATGCTGCTGCGCTGGCATATGAAACCTACCGCCGCGGATGGCGCTACGGCGGCTCTTAGGCAATTATCCGTCGCCCTCGAAGCGGGAGAACCTTTTCCACTGATTCTCACCGACATGCACATGCCCGACATGGATGGCTTCGCATTGATTGAACAGATCCGCCGAAGGCCGGAGTTGTCCGCCGCCACGATCATGATGCTCACCTCGGCGGGCCACCGCGGGGATGCAGCACGTTGCCAGGAACTGGGAATATCTGCTTACTTGTTGAAGCCCATCCGCCAATCCGAATTGCGCGAAGCTGTTGCCCGCGTGCTCGGAGCTCGCGAGCGGGATGGTGCCATCCCTCTGATTACCCGTTTTTCGCTGCAGGACGCGCGGGAGCCTGACGCCTATTTGCGAGTGCTCCTGGCGGAAGACAATCTCGTTAACCAGCGTTTGGTGGTGCGATTACTTGAGAAAAGAGGCCATCGGGTTGTCGTTGCGGCCAATGGGCTGGAAGTGCTGCGGGCGTTGGAGAAGGAAAGTTTCGACCTGGTGCTAATGGATCTACAAATGCCGGAGATGGACGGGTTCGAGGCAACCACCGGTATTCGCGAAAAAGAGAAAGGCACCGGAGCTCACCAAGCCATCGTCGCGTTGACGGCGCACGCCATGAAAGGCGACCGCGAGAAATGCCTGGCGGCGGGGATGGATGGCTATCTGACAAAGCCGATTCGGCCGCAGGAACTCGACCAACTTCTCGAGATCTATGTGGCGCGCCGCATGGAAGCGCGAAACGTCACCGAACCGGCGATGCCCAGGCGGTGACGCCGGCGCCATTCCCTTCTTATCCGAAGCACCAGGCGGAAACCGACTAGCCGGGACCTCGCCCGTCGCTTCTCATGCGGTATTGGCGGGGCGGCATGCCCGTAAGCCTGCGAAACGCTCTGGTGAAATGGCTCTGGTCGGAAAATCCGCAAGCCAGCGCAATTTCTGCAAGGCTGAGCTCCGAGCGAGTCAAGAGAGACTGAGCGCGGCCGACGCGAAGCCGGCGGACATACTCGCCGATTGTGCAGCGGAAACGGCGGTGAAATTGCCGGCAGACCTGGACGGGGTGACGGCCGGCGGAGCGCCCGAGTTCGGCGAGAGTGAGACGGCTGGCGCTTTCCTCATGGAGCATCTCGCGGATTCGGCCGAGCCACTGGGGAAGGAGCTCCCCCGGCCAGGCGGGTTCGCCTGAACATGCCTCTAAAAGTTGAAGGGAAAGTCCCTCAATAGACAACGCGGACAGGTCGTCGTTCTGGCGAAACTCCTTGAGGAGGAGCCGGCTGAGGAGCGCCGCGGCCGGCGTTGCCAATTCTCCTGGCGTCCTAAGGACCGCGCCATGTTCCCGCGCGCGATCGAGAATTGGTGTTCGCAGTTCGATGCGCAGGCAGCGAGCGCCCTTTGGAAAATAATTTTCGTGTGGTTCACCAGCGGGCAGAAAGCGAAGCGTTCCGGGCCGGCAAGTGTAGCCTCGGTTGCCGAGCAAGGACCAGTGAACTCCTTCGAGGCCGCAAGCGAATTCGGCGTGCTCGTGAGAATGGCGCGGCATACAAAATCCAGGCGGATACCAAGCTTCTTCGATAGTGATCGGTGAGATCTCGAATCGTCTCAGAACGCGGCGGGAGATGCCCGAGTACCGGTTACCTGGGGAAGGGGAGGCATTTTCCAGCGATTTCATCGGCTTGGCGGAGGGAGGCTAGCCAGGCTAGTCTCTCCCCGGATAGACGGTTCGCCAAAGGCGTCGTTTCTCTCTTTTTTGGCCGCCAAATGGCGGCATCGGCTCCAGCAGCCAGACGCTAATTTTGGACAAGATTCGAAATGACTGATTCTGCGAACTTACGGCCAGGATGGCGGCCCGGTCGGACGCTTCTGAAGGCGCGATCCAGGAGGTTCTTGTGTCCTTTCCCAGGAAACGCACGGGCTTTTCCGGCGGAGAATCCAAAGCAGGGCTTTTGCTGGCATCGAGCTTCCTGGCTCTCGGGGTGGCTTGTGCTGCCACGGCGCAGACAAAAGAGAAATTGCCTACGGCCGAGAAGGTTCTGGACCGCTATGTGGAAGTCACGGGCGGCCGGGAGGCTCTCTTGCGTTACAAATCCATGACCATGCACGGACGCGGACAAGACCCGGCTAAGAATATCGAACGCGAGGGGGTGTTTTACACAAAAGACGGAAAAATGCTGCAAAGAATCCTGCTTCCCGGCGGCAAGACAGATGAGTCTGGCTACGACGGCCAAACTGCGTGGGACCTGGGCCCGGATGGAAAGGCCGTGATCCACGAGGGAGACGAAATCAAAACCATCGCGCGCGACGCGGACATGTATTACCACCTGCGGGTGATGAAATATTTCAAGTCGATGGAGGTGGTGGATGTGAAGGAGTTCAACGGGCGCGCCTGTTACCACCTGAAAGGAATCAACAACTGGGGGAAAGTGAACGAGCAATTCTACGACAAGGAAAACGGGCTGCTGGTCGGCTACGCGTTCAACACAGCCTGGCGCGGCGGGGACGGCGACGCTACCGAGACGTTTGAGGAATACAAGGATTTTGGAGGCGTTCGGATGGCCACCAAGAATACCCACCGCGAGGGCGGCGACGTTTCCATCTTCCGGATTACTTCGGTGACCTACGATGACGTGAGCGACGACGTCTTTAGATTGCCCGAGGCGGTAAGAGCCGCGCTGGCGGCGAAGAAATCCGGCAAGTAACCTCCGCGCGCTGGCCGACGTTGCTGAAGGTGGAATTTTCTGCTCCAATTCTTCTGTGACCGCCGCGAAAAAGATAGCGCTTCCAAGAATTCTCATCTTTGACGTGGACGGGGTGCTGGTGGACGTTCGCCGCTCGTATTGGCTTTCCGGACTCGAGACGATGCGTTTTCTTACGGGAAAGCGGCTCTCCTGGGCCGAGCTGCATAAATGGAAAAGCAAACCGGGCAACAACGACGATTGGAGCATGGTCTCGAATTGGGCTACGGCGCTCGGACGGCCGACTACGTACGAAGAGGCGCGCGAGGCGTTTCAGCAATTCTATTGGGGCGGGAACGGCAAGCCCGGCAATGTGCGTAAGGAGAAGTTTGTTGTTACGCCCGGCCAAATCGAACGATGGGCGCGACGGTTCGAGCTGAATCTTTTTACCGGGCGCACGCGGCAGGAGTTTTCCCATACCTTTGACCGTTGGGCAGCGGCGCGTTACTTCCGGACGGTCGTGACCATGGACGACGTAAAGAGGAAGAAGCCTTATCCTGACGGCTTGCTGAAAATACTTGGCCGGCGAGATCCCGACACGGCGCTCTACGCCGGCGATAACATTGACGATGCTCTAGCCGCTCGGGACGCGCGTGTTCCCTTCATGGCCATTTTGCCGCGCGGCACGTATGAATACCGGAAACGCGCCGCGCAATTTCGAGATTTGGGGGCACTCGCGCTGTTGCCTCGCATCGTGGACCTGAACCACTGGCTTGCTTGAGCCCCGGGGGCCGCCCGATGCTGCGTGTCTTTGCTCGTCAGAAGAGCGATTGAGGGCGAAGGCTCCACGGAACTTTAGCAACCGGCGGCGGGAATCCTATATAGGACCAGGGGGGCCGCCATGAAGTACTGTGTTTCGCCGATTCTTCGAGCTCTCGGGATTCTGTTTGCCGCCGCCCTCCTGACGCCTTTTGCGATCGGCGCGCAAGCGCCGGCCGGGCCTTTGCCGGCGGCGCAGCCCCAGCCTTCGCCTTCTTCAGCGGCCAGCCCGCAAAATCAGCCACCGCGGACCGAGACGCGGACGTCCATCCTTGGCCGATGGAAACTGAACCTCGGCGAGAGCGACGATCCGCGGAAGAAAATGGAAGACGCGCGCACAAACAGACCGCGAAGCGGCAACGGAGTGAGTATTGCCGGCTTTCCTATCGGTGGCCATGGCGGGAATCGGGGCGGTGAGAGCGAAGAGGAGCAGCAGCGAACGCAAAACGTGATTGCGCCCGAGAACTCCATAGTGCTGGCGCAAAAAGATCCGAAAGATCCGGAAGTCGATCTCACCGACGATCTGAACCGCAAGCGCGCGCTTTTCACCGATGGGCGCAAAGTACAGAAGCCCGATCCGAAGGACGATAGCTATGAGGAGATTGCGGCGCACTGGGATGGTTCGCGGCTCGTTACGGATGAGAAGGGGCCGCGCGGCGGGAAGATGAGCCGGACGTTCGAACTGTCCTACGACGGCGCCCAGCTTTACCTGACGCTTCGCTTGACGGTGGGACGGTCGAATACGCCGGTCGATATACGTTACGTCTACGAACCTGCGCCGGCGAGCGCCTCGCCTGCCAATCCGTGAATAGCAGGCGGCCGGGATCGAGCCCCTTGAGCCCACGGATCCATCCGGAATTCTTCTTGCCACCCGATTCCCTGGCAGCCTTCATCCTTCGTTGACGTTCCACGCAGCGCGGTCTAATATCCGGCCACCCAAATTGCATCAGACGTTTCACACGAGGAGAACTCCTTGGAAAACGGGACTCGAACAACGAAACCACGCCGGCCTGGGCGCCTGAAGCGCTGGCTGGGCCGGGGATTGCTTGGCCTGCTTATTCTGGTGGTACTGGCCGCGATTCTCGGAGCGAGTTATCAGGCCCTCGGTAACCGGGCGGACGCACGCAGATTTCCTCAGCAGGGGAAATCCGTTTCGCTGGGGCCGGCGTTTGACAACCTGGCTTTAAGTATCGATTGCCGTGGAGAGGGAAGTCCGACGGTTGTTCTGGACAGCGGGCTTGGCGTTCCGGCCGTGGGGTGGAATCCCGTACAAACGGAAGTGGCGAAATTCACGCGCGTCTGTTCCTACGACCGCGCCGGCTACGGCTGGAGTGGTCGAACTTCCGCGCCGCGCACGAGCACGCAGATCGTGAAAGAGCTGCACGCCTTGCTCGAGGCCGCTGGCGAAAAAGGGCCGTACATTCTGGTGGGGCACTCCTTTGGCGGCTACAACGTGCGTGTGTACAACGGACAATATCCAGGCGATGTTGCCGGCATGGTGCTGGTGGATGCTTCTCACGAAGATCAAAACGACCGCATGTCCCCGGCGCTTCAGGAGTTCATGAAAAAATCGATTGCGGATCTCAAGCGCCAGCAGCTGCTTGCGCCGCTGCTGATTCGGTTTGGCATTGCGCGCTTCTCGATGCGGAACAAGGGAGAAGCTCCCGGCGTGTCGAAGGAATTTGGGCAGGAAATGCTTTACCTCGAGCTTCAGCCAAAATTTATAGATGCGAGCGCTGGGGAGCTGGGCTCATTTTCTGAGAGCGCGAGTGAGGTCCGGGCCGCTGGTAATTTGGGCGATAAACCGCTGGTGGTGCTGACGGCCGGCAAATCGACAGATGCATCCCAGTTGCCCGCTGGATTCCCGAAGAAGGAATTCGACGATTTCCACGAGATTTGGGTCAATGATCTGCAAGTGAAAGAGGCCCATCTTTCCAGGCGAGGCGAGCGAATCATGGTTCCCGATAGTGATCACATGATTCCCTTTGAGCGGCCGGACGCGATTGTCGCCGCCATTCACGAAGTCTACCGAGCCTCCAGCGCCTCGGACGCGGCCAAACCTGGCGAAACAGGCCGTTCCGCGCCACGTTGACGCAAAGCTCTATCGGATGTTATAAAATACTGTTTATATAGGCAGCGTCAGGCCCACCGTATAGCCCCTTCCCGGGTAGGGGGGCACGGCGCGGCTGCCAATCCGGTGGCCGGTCCGTGGCCCCAAAGCGAGTTTTAGGCTACACAACTTAATGCAAGAGATTGTTCGCCAATTAGGAGAACTCTTCCTTCAGGCTGTGCCTACAGTCCTGATCATCCTCCTTTTTTACTTCATCTTGCGGGCCATTTTCTTTAAGCCGCTGCTTAGTGTGATGGCGGAGCGCGATGCCCGCACGGTCGGCGCCGAGAGAGCCGCGGAACTGGCCGAGGCGGCAGCCGTTGAGAAGGCGAAGCAGTACCAGGACGCGTTGAAGCAAGCGCGCGCAGAGGTTTACGCCGAGCAGGAAGCGGAGCGGAAGAAGTTGCTCGACGAACGAACGGAACGGATCAAGACTGCGCGGTTGGCGGCTACGGCAGAGGTGGCTACGGCCAAAGAACGCGTCGCCGGGGAAGTGGCCGCGGCCCGCCGGGAAATCGAAGCTACCGTTGGACAGCTTTCCGCTGAAATTGCTCGGCGCATTTTGCAATCGCCACCCCGTCCCGGTGGCACTTCGAGAGAGGCCCGATGAGGCGAATCTGGAACACGGAAAATCAATCTGGGCAAGCCGGCCGGATGCGCGTTTTTCCGGGTTTGCTGGTTCTCTTTTTCTCGGTCGCTTTGAGCGCGCACGCTGCCGAGGGGGGCGGGAATTCCGCGACGGAGCAGGCGAGTGAACTTTTCAAGTGGATCAATTTCGCGATCGTTGCGGCGGCTTTGATCTGGCTGTTCAGCAAGAAATTGCCTGCGTGGTTCCGCGGAAACGCCGAGACGATCAGTTCCCTAATCAGGAAAGCGACCAGTGCGAGGGAAGAAGCGGAACGGCAGGTTCGCGAGGCAGAAACCAAACTGGCGAATCTCAAGCAGGAGATCGCGGCGCTCCAGGCAACGGCAAAGCAGGAAGCCGCCGCGGAAAGCGAACGTATCCGGGCACTGGCGGAAAACGATGCGAAAAAGGTTGGCATCGCGGCTCAGGCGGAGATTCAAGCCGCGGAGCGCGCCGCGCGCATGGAATTGAAGGCCCTGGCTGCATCGCTGGCCGTGGATGGCGCGGAATCCCTGCTTGCCAAGCAGCTCACGCCAGCGGCGCAGGAATCGCTGATGGATAGTTTTGTGAAAAGCCTCGAGGGGAGGCCGAATTGAAGTCGGCAAGCCTGCAATACGCGAACGCGCTCGCGGATGTTGCGCTCGCTCAGGGCGCGGCCGAAGCGGCGCTCAAGCAATTGGGAGACTTCGCCGCGGCTTTCGGTGAGTCGAGCGAGCTGCGGAATTTTCTGACAAGCCCCGGCGTGGCGCGCGAGGCGAAGCATGGCGTGATTGAAAAGATTGCAGCCCGCACCGGCGCCGGGAAGATCATTCGCAATTTTCTCTTTCTGATCGCGGATCATCACCGCACGCACATCCTGCCGGAAATTCTTGCGACGTTTGAAGAGGTCGTCCGGCAACGGCAAGGCATTGCCGAAGCGGAGATTTCCTCGGCCGTCGAGCTGAGCGCGGCGCAGAAAAAGAAATTCTCCCAAACACTCGAACGTCTTACGGGAAAGAAAATTCAGGCAAAGTATTCGCTGGACCCGGCGTTGCTGGGGGGCGCGGTGGTGCGTGTAGGGGACACGGTTTATGACGGTTCGGTGCGCAACAGTTTGAATGAAATGCGCGCGCGTCTCGTGGCGGAATAGAATTCAGGAGCAGGCATGGCGAACATCAAAGCGGATGAAATCAGCAAGATTCTGCGCGAGCAGATTGAGAATTACGAGCAGACCGTTTCCGTGGACGAGGTCGGCGCAATCATCAGCGTTGGCGACGGAATTGCGCGCGTGCACGGCCTCGAAAAGGTCATGGCCGGCGAGATGCTTTCCTTTCCGCATAACGTTTTCGGGATCGCGCTAAACCTGGAAGAGGAAGAAGTCGGCGTCGTGCTGCTGGGTGAGTCGCAGTTGCTGAAAGAAGGCGACGTCGTCAAGCGCACCAACACGATCATGTCCGTCCCGGTGGGCGAAGCGCTCATCGGACGAGTGGTGAATCCGCTTGGCGAGCCGGTCGACGGCAAAGGACCCATTACGGCGAAGCAGCGCAATCCCCTCGAGCGCATTGCTCCCGGCGTTTTGGATCGCCAGCCGGTTCGCGAGCCGCTGCAAACGGGCATCAAAGCCATCGACGCGATGATTCCGATCGGCCGCGGCCAGCGCGAGTTGATCATCGGCGACCGGCAGACGGGCAAGACGGCTGTGATTCTCGATACGATTATCAATCAAAAGGGCGGCGACGTTATTTGCATCTATTGCGGGATCGGGCAGAAGCGCTCGACGATCGCGCAGGTAGTGAAAACGCTGACGGATGCGGGCGCGATGGATTACACCATCATCGTGGCGTCCTCCGCGGCTGAGCCGGCTTCCCTGCAGTACATCGCCCCCTACGCCGCTTGCGCGATGGGCGAATATTTCCGCGATTCGAAGCGCCACGCCATTACCTTCTACGACGATCTTTCAAAGCACGCGCAGGCCTACCGCGAGATTTCATTGCTGTTGCGCCGCCCGCCGGGACGCGAAGCGTTTCCTGGCGACGTGTTTTATCTCCACTCGCGCTTGCTGGAACGCGCCGCGAAACTGAATGACAAGCTTGGCGCGGGATCGTTGACGTCCCTGCCGGTCATTGAAACGCAGGCCGGAGACGTATCGGCCTACATTCCGACAAACGTGATTTCGATTACGGACGGACAGATTTATCTCGAAGCCGACCTTTTCAACGCAGGCATCCGGCCCGCGATCAACGTGGGCATTTCCGTAAGCCGCGTCGGCGGCAACGCGCAGATCAAGGCTATGCGGCAGGTGGCCGGAACGCTGCGCCTGGACATGGCGCAGTACCGCGAGCTCGCGGCTTTCGCTCAGTTTGGAGCAGATCAACTGGACAAAGTGACGCAGGGGCAGCTTGCGCGCGGCCAGCGGCTGACGGAGATTTTGAAGCAGGACCAATACGTTCCGCTGTCGGTCGAAAAGCAGGTGCTCAGTATTTACGTGGCCACGAGCGGCTCGGTCGACAGCATTCCCGTGCCGGAAGTGAGCCGCTTCGAGAAGGAATTTCTCCAGTTCGTCGAGACCAGCAATCCTTCGATTCTGAAAAATATCGCAGAGAAAAAAGCGCTCGACGACGGCATCAAGGCGGAAATCAAGAAAGCGGTCGACAGTTTCAAGGAGCGCTTTACGGCTGCGGTTGCCGCGGCAGCGAAGTAGGGGTGGAGACGTGAGAGCGATTTTGTAGAGAACAACGATGCCTACACTTCTCGATTTCCGGCGCAGCATCCGCTCGGTGAAGAACACCCAGCAGATTACCCGCGCGATGAAGTTCATCTCCGCGGCCTACCTGCGCAAGGCACAGGAAGCGGCGACGGCGGCGCGGCCCTATGCGCAGGAACTGTCGCGCGTTTTGCGTTCGACGATGTCGCGCATCGATGAGCCGCAGCATCCGCTGCTGGCGCACCGTCCAGAGCAGCGGATCCTTGTGCTGGTGCTGGCCGGGGAACGCGGACTGGCAGGCGCCTTCAACACGAACATTCTGCGAAAGGCCAATGAGTTCTTTCGCGCGAACAGGGAAAAAAAGATTTCCGTGATTCCCGTCGGGAAAAAGAGCCGGGATAGTCTGAAGCGCGCCGGATTTCAGTTTGCCGGCGAATACGTGAACGCCTTGGCGCGCGTAAGGTTTCTGACCGCCCGGGAGATTGCCGGGCTGGTCACGGAGCTGTATGCGAAAGAAGAGATCGACGCGGTCTATATAGTTTTCAGCGAATTCAAGACCGTGATGGTGGCGAATCTGGTTGTGGAAAAACTGCTTCCCGTCGAGCCTATAAAGGAAAGCAACCAGAAAGAATCGGCTCAAATCGATTACATCTATGAGCAGCCCGAAGAACAGCTGCTTGGCAAATTGCTGCCGCGCTACATCGAGACGCAGGTCTTGCGCGCAATGCTGGAATCCTCCGCAGCGGAATATGCGGCGCGCATGACGGCGATGGAAGCAGCCACGAAAAACGCCGGGGACGTGATCGAAGCACGCACGCTGCACATGAACAAAGTGCGGCAGGCGGCCATTACGAAAGAGATTATTGAAATTGTCAGCGGCGCTTCTTACGGCGCTTAGGAGAAAGCATGGCAGAGAAATACGCAGCCGTCGGACACGTCGTGCAGGTCATTGGACCGGTGCTCGACGTGCAATTCGAATCGGGACATTTGCCGGCAATCTATAACGCCGTGCGTATCACCAGCGAGGGTTTTAACGTTCCCGAGCCCATCGACGTTACCGGCGAAGTCCAGCAGCATCTTGGCGAAGGGCGCGTGCGCGCGGTGGCCATGGAGCCGACCGAAGGTCTGGTCCGCGGCATGAAGGTGTTTGACACGGGATCGGGAATCACCGTTCCGGTGGGACGGCCAACGCTCGGCCGCGTGATGAACGTGCTCGGCAAGCCCGTGGATCAGCTGGGTCCGTTGACCAGCAAGACCATGTACCCCATTCACAGGCCCGCGCCATTGCTCGTGGACCAGTCAACGACGCTCGAGATGTTCGAGACCGGCATCAAGGTGATTGACCTGATTCAGCCGTTCCTGAAGGGCGGAAAGATTGGATTGTTCGGCGGCGCCGGTGTCGGCAAAACGGTGCTGATCCAGGAATTGATAAACAACGTCGCTATGCAGCACGGCGGCGTGTCCGTGTTCGCGGGCGTCGGCGAGAGAACGCGCGAAGGAAACGATCTCTGGCTGGAGTTTCAGGAAGCCGGCGTCGTGGTTCCGGGTAATTCCGAGAAATCGCGCGCAGCCCTGATTTACGGACAAATGACCGAACCTCCCGGCGCGCGTTTGCGCGTCGGCCTCACCGGTTTGACGGTAGCGGAATATTTCCGCGACGAAGAGCACCTTGACGTGCTGCTTTTCATCGACAACATTTTCCGTTTCGTTCAGGCGGGCTCGGAGGTTTCGGCGCTACTCGGCCGCATGCCTTCCGCCGTCGGTTACCAGCCGAACCTCAACACGGAAATCGGCGAATTGCAGGAACGCATCACCTCTACGAAGTCCGGCTCGATCACTTCCGTGCAAGCCATTTACGTTCCCGCTGACGACTACACGGACCCTGCTCCGGCTGCGACATTCACGCACCTGGACGCCACCACGAACCTCAGCCGCCAGATCGTCGAGCGCGGCATTTATCCAGCCGTTGATCCGCTGGCCAGCTATTCGCGCATTCTCGATCCGCGTATCGTCGGCGCGGAACACTATGCGGTGGCTCGCGGCGTGAAGTCGATACTCCAGCGCTACAAGGATTTGCAAGACATCATCGCCATTCTGGGCATCGAAGAACTTTCTGACGAAGACAAGCGCACGGTGGCTCGCGCACGCAAGATTGAAAAATTCCTTTCGCAGCCCATGTTCGTGGCCGCGCAGTTTACCGGCCTCGAAGGCAAATACGTCAAGATCGGGGACACCGTGCGCAGCTTCAAGGAAATCGTCGAGGGCAAGTATGACGATATTCCGGAGCAGGCGTTCTACATGGTGGGCACGATTGATGAAGCGCTTGCCAAGGCCGAAAAAATGAAGGCGAACACATAGACACCTGGATGCTTCCCGACTCCATCGAGCTGGTCATCGTTACGCCGGAGCGCCAATTGCTGCGCGAAAGTGTTTCGGAAGCCGTGTTGCCAGGCGCCGACGGCGAGCTTGGCATTTTGCCGGGCCACGCGCCGCTGATCACCGAGCTCGGTATTGGGGAATTGAGATATCGCGGTACTGACGGCAAAGACGAAGTGCATCTCGCCATTATTCGCGGATTCGCCGAAGTTCTACAGGAGCGGGTGACGGTGCTGGCGGAAACGGCGGAGCTTGCCGAAGAAATTGACGTGGATCGCGCCAGGCAAGCTCTGGAGCGCGCCCGCGCACGCATTGCCGCAAGCGACGCCAACATCGATTGGGATCGCGCCAGTGCCGCGCTGCAACGAGCGCTTATCCGCATCAAAGTGGGAGGATACGCGACCAAACGCCGCACGGCGATTGTCGAAGCTCCATGACGCATTGGGCATTCCTGGTCCATTTCGGTTGCGACCGGACCCGCTGCCGGACATCTAATAGCTAGAGACAATTTATGGAGCCAATCACGATGTACGGCAGCGCCTGGTGCCCGGACTGCCGCCGGGCAAAATCATTTTTGAAAGAGCGCGGGATCGAATTTCGCGAAGTAGATATCGAGCGGGATCCCGAAGCCGAAGAGATCGTATTCAAAGCCAACAACGGAAAGCGCAAAATCCCCACCCTGGAGATTGGCGGGCGGTTCTTTGCGTGCAGTCCCTTCAACGCCGCCGAACTTGCTTCGGAACTGAACATTCCTCTAAATAGCTGAACCCGCCTCTGTCCGCGAGGAATCTCTGCCCGGCTTCTGATAAAAGCCGACAGGGCGTTTCCATTTTTGCCATTGCCATCCTGGCTGTTTGCGGCTTCAGTTCAAGGCCACGCCCCGCACCCAGACATTGGTCAGTTGCAATCCTTCATCCAGCAAAAGGATATCTGCGTCCGCCCCCACGCGCAGCGCGCCTTTTTTGAACTCAATGCCGAGCAGAGAAGCGGGGTTCAGCGTCAGCATGCGCACCGCGTCAGCGAGCGGAACTCCCAGCCCAACAATATTTCTCAGTGCCCTGTCCAACGTGAGCGTGCTGCCCGCCAGCTTTCCTTCCGAGTTGCGGCATACTCCACCGGCTACCGTGACTTCCAGTTTCCCGAGCATGTATTTTCCATCAGGCATTCCTGTCGCCGAAATGCCGTCGCTGATCAGGATCATGTGCTCGGGTCCCTTGGCCTGGAGCAGCACTTTCATGGCGATTTCTTCCACGTGAACGCCGTCGGCAATCAGCTCCGCACTCACTTCCGGCGAAGTGAGAACGGCTCCGATCACGCCGCTGTCCCGGTGCGAAAAGGGCCGCATCGCGTTGTAGACGTGCACTGCGTGGTGGACTCCATGAGCAATCGCCGCGCGGGCCTGCTCGTAGGTCGCATCGGTGTGGCCCATGGCTACGACCATTCCCGCATTGCGCGCCGCGTCGATGCACGGCATGGCTCCCAGCAGTTCCGGCGCAATCGTCAGAATCTGCGCGTTCCCGGCGGCCGCCTGCATCAGCTTCTCCAGCATTTCCGAAGACGGCAGCTTCAGCCACTCGGCTGGATGCACTCCCCGCCTCGCCGGACTGAGGAATGGCCCCTCGAAATGAATCCCCAGCACCTCCGCCCGTGTGTCGTCCGTTTCGTGCTGTTGCGAAATGTAATGCGCAATTCCTTCGACGCTCCGCATCGTGTCTTCGGGACTGGCGGTCACCGTGGTAGCCACCATGGAGGTGGTGCCGTGACGCGCGACCGTTTTTGTTACGCTCTGGAGCGCGTCCGCCGTGCCCTCCATCACGTCGCGCCCGCCGGCGCCATGGATGTGCACGTCCACGAAACCTGGAACGGCAGTCTTGCCGGATGCGGAGATCTCTTCGGCGCCCGCAGGCAGACGCATTCCCTCCCGCAGTCCGAGTTCCTCGATCACCCCGTCGCGGATCAAAATGCCTGCGTCCGTGATTTCCGCGGTGGGAGTCAGCAGCCTTCCGGCGTGCAATAGAGTTGTTGGCATAGTTCAGGTTGTATCGTAGCGGAATCGAACGATCTTTCAAAAATCAAAATGGGACAAAATGAAAAACGGCCAGAAAAAAGGGCGGAGCTGAAGCCCCGCCCGTCGATAAAATGCGCTATCGGAAGTGTTTACTTGCTATCTGGCGGCGCCATTTCGATGCTTTCGAGCTTAAGGGTGCCGCCGTCTACCGTGCCTTTTACCGTAACGTGATGCCCGGCATGTTCCGCTACCTTGTCCTGTGCATCCACAACATAAACCTTTTTGTCCAGGTCATTGACGAACACATATTTCGCGCCACCCTTCACGCACTTGATCGTGCATTCGCGCGCGTTATTGTTGGCGCCTTTTACGCCGCAGTTGCTGTCGGAAATATAGCCGGTCCAGGTGCCGTCGGCCGCCATTGTCAAAGCTGCCAGGAAGAGTGTTGCCGCTGTGACTGCTGCAAATCGTATCTTCATTGCTTTCTCCCTCAAGAAAATTCCGTTGCTTTTGATGATCGGCCGAGTTGCCATCCACCACGCCCCCATGGCATTACCCGCGCAGATCGATCCCTCCCATCATACGCGGGAATGAGACTGGCGGAGGTTGTCGCGAGAAATAAAAAAGGAGGGTTCTCTGGAACCCTCCCTCGGCCCTACTCTCGGGAATCTGCAACTGTCTTGAGCCGCGAAGCCTTCTATTGTCCCGAACCCGAAGTGTTAGCTGCCGTCGTGTCGGGCGCTTTCGGGACGCTGAGGTAGCCAGAAGCGGTCGTCTTCGAGACCTTGTTGACGACCAGTTCCAGCGCTGCCCTGGTTCCGCCGGTGTAGAAGAAAATCGGCTCGTTCACGGAGCGGTTCTTTTTCTCAAAGCTCTTGTCGTCCGCCAGAACGTTGATCGTGTATTGGTTCTTCTTGGTGTTGGTGTCCTTCAGTTCGACCTGAATGGTGCCCACCTTCTGGTTTCCGCCCTTGCGGGTAACAGTGAACTCGAAGTAGTCGCGCTGCCCCATGCGGCGAAGCTGGTCGATTTCGTCATGGTTCCGCGCGATGAGCGTGCCCATCTCGCTGCGGGCCATTTGCAGGTTGTTTTTCTGCGCGTCCAAGTCGGTCTTCACGCCGCTAACGTCGCCGTTGAGCTTGTCCACGTCACCCGCGTTCGCCTTGCCAGCGAGCTCGGCCTTAACAGACGTCGCCAATCCATCCACCTTCTGGTCGACGGCAGCCGTCGCATTCTTGTTCTGTTTACGCGCAGCGATCAGTTCGCCCTGCGTCAGATTCAGCTTGTCCGTGACCACTTTCAGGTCGCTCTGCAAAGCCTGGTTCACTTCGTCTTCTTTCGCCAGCCGCTGGGCCAGCGCATCGTTTGCCTGCTTCACCGAGGCTTGTGTGGATTGCTCGATGCCGTTCGCGTGGTTCAAAGCGCTCCAGCCGACTCCAAGACCAAGCAATGAAACTCCGCCCAACACGGCGACCGCCAGTCCCACCCAGCGTGGGGTTCCGGTCGAGGTGTGGCTAATGGGTTCCTGAAACTCGCTCATAAACTTCTCCTTTAGGGTTTTTCCCCCTGCGGCTATAACAGGTGCACCCTACTCGCCAAAGGCCCTTTTCTCGGACCCGGGCAAGCAACTCAAGTGAATGCATGGGGTTGTCGACGGAAGAGGATCCATCCATTTCTGGTCTTATACGTACTAGTACCAGTAAAGATTACGTAGTCAGTCTCTCTTCTGTAAATTTTGCTGTTGAAAGAGGAAGCCCCTTTAAGCGAACGCTCGAGAGGCGAAGAGGCAGGCGGGGAGGCGCAACGTGGAAAAAGGTCCACGCTAAGTTATTGCAGTCTAGAGTTTTATGGAAGTTGACTCAGGCGGCCTGAGGGGCAGGCTCTTCGTCAGAGCCTTTCACAGGCGTAAAATACCGGTCCAAAGTGCTCATGGCTGCGTCCAGGACCATGTGACAGTCCGAGCACGAGTCCAAATGGCGCTTGATCTCGTTCGCCACTGGCGGCGAGAGTCTTCCCTCTAAGTACCAACAAATCAAATGGATAGTATCCCGACAGCTCATGACTGCGGTCCCCCCGTGACCCCGCGCCGATGTCCGATGTACGCTAGTAGTAGTGCATTTCACTCACCAAAACCCTCCGGAAACGCGAGAATTCTAATTGCTTGAATATCAACGGCTTGAAAGGCTGGCCGACGACAGCCCCAGAAAGGATCTCGTCCCTTTGGGGAAAGATTACTCAGCCAGTACAGCATTTAAGCGAGGCGATTGGTCACTCGCTCAGCGAGTAGGCACCACGGTCATCTCCCGCAGAGCTGCGATACGCTTTTCAAGCGGGGGGTGGGTGCTAAAGAGAGAGGAAAGACTGCCCCCGCCAAACATAGGCTTTACAATGCACAAGGACGACGTCGACGGCGAAATCGATGTGGTAGGAATGCGTTGATTGTAAGCCCCCAGCTTTCCCAGGGCGCTTATCAGACCGAACTGGTTGCCGACCATCCGGGCCCCGGTCGCGTCCGCAGCATACTCGCGCTCGCGCGAAAGGCCCAGCTGCAAAAGCATCGCTCCCAACGGCCCCAGGATCATGAGCAGAAGGGCGCCCATTCCGCCGCCCCGATTGCGTCTGTCGTCGTCACCCCCGCCGAGCCAGGGACCCCAGTGGGCTATCCAGGTGATGGCTCCTGCCAGCGTGGCCGCAACGGAGCTGATCAAAATATCGTAGTTGCGGACATGCGAGAGCTCGTGGGCGATGACCCCTTCCAGTTCCTCATCGTTCATCAGTTCGAGCAACCCCTGGGTCACCGCCACCGAGGCATGCCGGGGATTTCTTCCCGTGGCAAAGGCGTTCGGGGCCTCTTCCGGCACAACGTAGAGCTTTGGCACAGGAATATTCGCTTTAGCGGCCAAGCGCTCCATCACGGCATACAGGCGCGGCAATTGCTCCCTCGTGACTGGTTTGGCCCCGCTCGACATCAGCGCGATCTTATCGGAGAAGAAATAGGCAAACGCATTGGTACAAATCGCAATTCCGAGTCCAATGGTCATGCCATTTCGACCGCCGAAAAACGAACCCACCATCATCAAGAAGAGCGTCAGCACGACGAGCAGGAAGGTGGTTCTAAGAACTCTCATGGTGTTCCCCCATTACCAGCTACCTACGCATGCCTTGAGACAGGCCAAGGCGAATTGTCCGGGCGTCAGGAGTCCTCGACAGGAAGACTCTTTCAAGAGGAAGACTCTTTCAAGGCTTCCTCTCTTTTGCTCCCTTAGATTCCTGCCGCGGCCGCCGGTTGTTTCGCCCTGGAGCGCTCGAAGCGCATCGCGTCTTTTTGCCCGTCGCGATCCACGCGAATGTGGTCTCCCGGCAGCACTTTGCCTTCGAGAATTTGCATCGCCAGGGGATCCTGAATCAGTCGCTGAATCGTCCTGCGCAGCGGCCGCGCTCCGTATGCCGGGTCGTAACCCTCTCGCAGCAGCAACTCTTCGGCCGCCGGTGTTAACTCGAGCGTGATTTGCCGTTCCCGAAGGAGCTTTTCGACGTTCTTCAGCAGCAGCCCGACGATGCGGGCCAGCTGTTCCTTGCCCAGGGGATTGAAAATTACAATCTCGTCGATGCGGTTGATGAACTCCGGACGAAACGCCGCGCGCAACGCTTCCATCGCTTCTTTTCGCGCGCGTTCCGGGTCTTTCATCGAGAGCTCGAAGATCGCCGTCGATCCCACGTTGCTCGTCATGACCATCACCGTGTTGCGGAAGTCCACCGTGCGCCCCTTGCCATCCGTCAACCGGCCGTCCTCGAGAATCTGCAACAGGATGTTGAACACATCCGGGTTCGCTTTTTCAATTTCGTCGAACAGAATCACCGAGTACGGGTGCCTGCGCACCTGCTCGGTGAGCTGCCCGCCTTCTTCATAGCCGACATAACCCGGAGGAGCACCTATCAGCCGCGACACGCTGTGCTTTTCCATGTACTCGCTCATATCGATGCGGATCATCAGCTTTTCGTCGTCGAAAAGAAACTCCGCCAGCGCCCGCGCCAATTCGGTTTTTCCAACGCCGGTCGGGCCGAGAAAAATGAAGGACCCGATCGGCCGCTTGGCATCCGACAATCCGGCGCGGCTTCGTCGCACGGCGTTCGCGACCCGCCCCAGTGCATCGTCCTGCCCAACCACGCGCTGCCGCAGCCGCTCTTCCATGTGCACGAGCTTCTGGGCCTCGCCTTCCAGCAAGCGTCCGGCCGGGATGCCCGTCCATTTGCTGACCAGCTTGGCGATGTCTTCTTCGTCCACCTCTTCCTTCAGCATGGGCGAATCTTTCTGCACGGAGGCAAACCGCTCCTCCGCTTTCTTCAGTTCCTGCTCTGCTGCGGCAATCTTGCCGTAGCGTATTTCCGCGACTTTCGCCAGCTCGCCCGAACGCTCGAATTTCTGCTCTTCGGCCCTGAGCTGTTCGATTTGCTCTTTCAGCTTGCGGATTTTGCCGATGGCTTCTTTCTCGGCTTGCCAGCGCGCCTTCCGGCCGCTGGAGTCCTCCTTCAACTTAGCCAGTTCTTTTTCGATCTGGTTGCGCCGTTCCTTGGAATGCGCATCCTTCTCTTTCAGCAGCGACTGCCGCTCGATCTCCAGTTGCAGGATGCGCCGTTCGATCTCGTCAATCTCGACGGGCAGAGAATCAATCTGCATGCGCAGGCTGGCGGCGGCTTCATCGATGAGGTCGATGGCCTTGTCCGGCAGGAAACGGTCGGAAATGTAGCGGTCGGAGAGCGTTGCCGCTCCGAGAATCGCCGCGTCCTTGATGCGCACGCCGTGATGAACTTCGTAGCGCTCCTTCAGCCCGCGAAGGATCGCAATGGTGTCTTCGACGCTCGGCTCGGTCACAAGCACCGGCTGAAACCGCCGCTCGAGCGCCGGATCTTTCTCGATGTACTTTTTGTATTCGTTCAGCGTGGTTGCGCCAATGGCACGCAGCTCGCCGCGCGCCAGCGCCGGCTTCAGTATGTTCGAAGCGTCCATCGAGCCTTCCGCAGCCCCCGCACCGACCAGCGTGTGCAGTTCATCAATAAAAAGAATGATCTGCCCTTCCGCTTCCGTAATTTCCTTCAGCACGGCCTTCAGGCGTTCTTCAAATTCTCCGCGGAATTTCGCGCCAGCCACAAGCGCCGCCAGATCCAGAGCCACAAGGCGCTTGGTCTTCAGCACGTCCGGAACGTCTCCGGAAACGATGCGCTGCGCCAGCCCTTCGACGATGGCGGTCTTTCCGACACCCGGTTCGCCGATCAACACCGGATTGTTCTTTGTCCGTCGCGCAAGAATCTGCATCACGCGGCGAATTTCTTCATCGCGCCCGATGACCGGATCGAGCTTTCCTCTCCGCGCCAGGTCCGTCAGATCGCGCGCGTATTTCTCGAGCGAAGCGTAGGTGGCCTCCGGGTTCTGCGAAGTCACGCGCTGATTTCCGCGAACTCCGGTCAGAGCCTTGAGAATCGCTTCATGAGTGGCGCCTTGCCGCCCGAGAAGCTGTCCGGCGGGATCGCGCTCTTCCCCGGCGAGCGCCAGAAAAAGATGCTCCGTGGAAACGTATTCGTCTTTGAACCTTTCCGCCTCGTCAAAGGCCCGTTCAAGCACATGGTTCAGCGCCTTTCCCATGTGTTGCTGGGCAAAACCCTGCACTTTCGGCAGGTGCCCGATCTCTCGCTCGATTTCGCCCGCGAGGGCCTCGGTGCGAATTCCGAGTCGCGCGAGCAGCGGCGGCACCACGCCGTCCGCCTGCGCGACCAGGGCCTCCAGCAAATGCACAGGTTCAACCTGCTGGTTTTCGTGGCGCGCCGCCACCTCGTTTGCCTGCTCGAGCGCTTGTTGCGCTTTTACGGTCATCTTGTCAAATCGCAGCATCTTTAACCTCTTTTACCCCGCTTCCCGACAAAAAGGGGCCGGCAAGAGTGCCAGCCCCTTCTTAACACAACTTTGTTGCTGGCTTACCTGGCTCCCGCGGCTGCCGCAACGGCCGGCGTTCCCGCGCTCACTCCCACGTTCACCTTGATCTGCTTCGGCTTCGCTTCCTCGCGCTTCGGAACGGTCAGCGTCAGCACGCCGTTCTGGTAATCGGCCTTGATCGCTTCCGCATTCACGGTGTTGGCCAGCGAGAAGCTCCGGCTGAAGGAACCATAGGCGCGCTCTACACGCAGATAATTCTCTTCGTTCACGCGCTTCTCGAACTTGCGCTCACCACGAATCGTCAGAATGTTGTTTTCCACCCGGATGTCCAGATCTTTCGGATCGATCTCCGGAAGATCGGCCTTTACCACCAACTCATGCTCGGTCTCGTAGATATCGACTGCCGGCGTCCAGCTTGTAAGATTCGATTCCTCTGCCGAACGTTCCAGCACACGGCCAAACAAACGATTCACCTGGTCCTCTAGGGTAGCAGCCCCGCGGAAAGGTTCCCAACGGTTCAAAGTAGTTCTCACGTTTCGATCTCCTTGTTGATTTACAACAATCGGATAATATTATATGAGTCTAATCCTGTCAAATATTTTCCATATCTGAAGACATTTATGTAAGCTGCTTATTTTCATCAATATAATAGAGATCCTGGATCTCGTTGTGGCCGAGAGAACCCGCACTTTCGGGATCTCTTACCCGCGCTGCCCGCTCTTTTTCCGCTGCCCCGGTCGCCTGAGATGCTGCTAGACTCCCCCTTGATGCGTCTCGATGACCTTGATTACCACCTGCCTTCTGAGCAGATCGCCCAAAAACCTCTCGACCGCCGCGACGGTTCTCGGCTGCTCGAGCTCTCTCGTTCAGAAGGCGGTCTCAAGGACTGCCTTTTTCAGGATCTTCCGGAACTGCTCGGAGGCGGCGAACTCCTGGTATTGAACAATACTCGGGTGATTCCGGCGCGGCTCTTTGGCCGCCGCGCCGGCGCCCATTCAGAAGCCGTTTCCGGCGCCCCACGCCGAGAACACCTAACCGGCAAGGTGGAGGTTTTTCTTACCCGCCAAATTGATCCCCAGGCGTGGGAAGCCCTGGTCCGCCCCGGCCGTAAGATCCGGACCGGAGAACGCGTTTTGTTTGGAGAAGGAGAGCTGGAAGCCGAGGTGATTGACCGCGGGGAACTGGGGTTGCGCACCCTGCGCTTTGTTTCACGTGACACGCGGGGAGTACCGGAGCATCTCGAGCGTCTTGGGCACGTTCCTCTGCCGCCCTACATTCACCGCGGCGATCGAGACACGGACCGCGAGCGCTATCAAACGGTTTTCGCCAAACGGCCCGGGGCCATTGCGGCTCCGACCGCCGGCCTGCACTTCACAGAGGAAATTCTCGAGAAAATTCGCGCGCGCGGCGTGGAAATCTGCGAGCTGACCCTCGACGTCGGGCTCGGCACTTTTCAGCCGGTGCACACCGAAACTGTCGAAAGCCACAGGATGCATTCCGAGTCCTACGAAATTCCCGAAGAAACCAAGCAGTCGATCGAGCGAGCGAGAGCCGCACGGCGCCCCATTCTCGCCGTCGGAACCACCGTGGTTCGCGCCCTGGAAGCGGCAGCCCTTCGCGCAAGAGAATCCAACACGAGGGAACTGGTGCTCGCCGGAAAAGCGGAGGCCCGCCTGTTCATCTATCCGGGATTTCCGTTCCGCGTCGTGGACGCCCTGCTCACGAATTTCCACCTGCCGCGTTCGACTCTGCTCGCACTGGTATGCGCATTCGCAGGGCGCGAACGAGTCCTCGCCGCTTACCGCCACGCCGTTCAGGCGGGCTACCGCTTCTACAGCTACGGAGACTGTATGTTGATCCGCTGAAGTTCGTTAAAGGAGGTTTCCGAGAGAAGAAAAAGCTCTTAAAGGCCGCCTGCAAAACCGCAGCAAGCGGTGGATGGTCTCGGCTAGAGCCGAGGCCGGTTCCTGCCATTTCAAAACTTGTCCCGAGAAAATCACGAGAAGGGAAGCCGCGGTTGCGGGCAGCCTCCCTCTCGTCCAGTGGATAGGAGTCACAGAAACTCCTCGCTTACTCGTTGAATACGAACACGCGCGTCTGGCCTGAAAAGCGGACTTCCTTCACCTGCCCGTTTTCGCCGATGAGCACGGAATCGCTCGAGGATTTCGTAGCGCGGTCTTCCCACCGTCCTTCGCTTTCGGCAACGACCTGCCGCCCCTTCTCTACGGTCGCTTTGTTTCCGTCGATTTGCAGGCGATACTCACCTGCCCGCACATCCACCTTGCCGATCTTTGCCGACTGGGCGATGTTAATGGTCTTGCTGAATGGTTTTGCAAGGAGCGGCACTGTCGATGCCAAAGCGGCTGCCAGCGCCAGACTACGGAGGATCGAATTGAATTTCATGCGTGTCAACTTCCTTTCCGTCAGGATCGAGTCAGCCGCATCGCTGCCGCCGCAAGCCGAACAGAGTGTTGACACGCGTGCCGAGGGCGAGTAGTCTCACCCGCAAGACACCTCGTTCTTCCTGGACTAACGGCCGGAAAGACTGCGTGTCATCGCCCCGCGGCTGCCACCGCGGGGTTTTTTATGGAACTTCTGTCCTGCCTGCGCAGCTCATCCGGCTGCACATGTATAGACGAGCCGGGCGCCACTAATGTTTCGCCGGCCATCGGTTTTTCTTCTTTAATCTTGCTAATTATTTGCTTTGTTTTGCCCTGCTAATTTTTTTTCGCGCTTGTTTCTCTTTTGATTTTGTAAAAGTTCCATAAATATACGGAACTTCCGAGAAACCTTTTTTCCCCTGCTTCGTCGCCCCCTTTCCTTTTGCGCAATCCTCTCCCGTCAACGTGCATCGTGTCCCCGCTTCATCTATACTCAAGGGCATTTTGCGGATGGCATGAATGCGCATTCTTGTTCTAAGCGATCTTCACGCAAACGCCACAGCCTTCGCCGCTGCTCTCGATTCGGCGGAAGGCCGCTGGGACGTTTCCGTGTGTCTCGGCGATGTGGTCGGCTACGGCCCCGATCCACACGATGTGGTCGCCATGCTTCGCAAACTCGGTACGCAGACGATTCGCGGCAACCACGACAAGGCGGTAGCCGGCCTGATGGACACCACCGATTTCAATCCCGTTGCGAAAGCCGCCGTGGATTGGACCCGCTCCCAGCTGAACGCGGAAGACCTGGCCTGGCTTTCCGCTCTGCCTCACGGACCCCTGGCCACCGATGGAATCGTTTTGGTACACGGCGCGTTTCAGGATGAAGATGAATACGTGTTTACCCCCGCGCAAGCTCTCGATGGGCTTCTCGATTCCAGCGCCGAAGTCACTTTTTTCGGACATACTCATCACCAGGGCGGCTTCTCGTACCAGGATTCCAATCTCGAAGTTCTGCAGATTCGTCCGCGCACTTCGGAATCTTTCTCCGCGCTGCGCATCGAAGAGCCGCGGCGCTATCTCCTCAATCCCGGCTCGATCGGCCAGCCGCGCGACGGCGACCCGCGCGCAGGTTTTGCCATTGCCGATCTTGAACATCAGACCGTGGAATTCTGGCGGGCGCCCTACGATATTTCTGCCGTCCAGGGGCGCATGCGCGCCGCCAGCCTTCCCGAACCTCTGGTGCAGCGACTCATCGTTGGCCGGTAGGCGTTCTCCGCGTGGCTTCTCCGGGATGCCGGCTTTTCCTCTCGCCGCCCTTCGCTACACCCGCTTGACGACTAGCGGTATTCAGGCCAGCATCGTTGCTTCGGAGCTTTCCATGTCTGAAACACTGCAAATCGAAACGCCAGATCGAGGGCAGCCGAAGGCGGGCCGCTCGTGGATCGCGTGGATGGGCGCCGCCACGATAGCGATCGCCCTCGCCGTTTTGATGTGGCCCGGCGCAGAACGGCGTCCCGCTTCGAGCACGCGCGAATCTCATCTCCCGTTTGGCGCCGCCGAACAGGCCTACGCGCCTAAACTCCAGATTGAAAATCTGGCTCTGAGCCGCGCGGAAAATTTCCTGAATCAGGAAGTCACTACGCTAGCGGGCAGCCTGACGAATGCGGGCGATCTCCCGCTCGCCAATGTCGAGCTGACCGTTGAATTCTCCGATCAACTTGGGCAGGTCGTCCTGCGCGAATCGCGCGCCGTCTTCGCTTCCTCAGCGCCTCCCTTTGTTCCGGGCGAACACCGTGATTTCGAAGTCTCTTTCGAGCATATCCCTTCGTCCTGGAACATTCAGCAGCCCCTGGTCCGTGTCTCCGGCCTGCTATTTACTTCTAAGAAATAATAGTTCCAGAGCCAATTGTTTCCTTTATACTCTTTGGCGTGGACCTCTCCGTCGAACTGCAAGCCTGCCTGAAGGAATTCACCGCCGAAGGCTCCATCGAGATCCGCGAGAACGGCGGGCGCCTTGCTCCCTTTTCGGGACTCTCCTGGGAGGTTCAGGGCGCCGCGGAGAAGCCCCTCCTGCATCTCTGGTCAGAAAATCACAATCTTACGCGCCGCGTGCTGGCCATCACGGATCATTCCGACCAGCGGCTGGCGCTTGCCGTCGAGCGATTCGGGCGCGCGAAGCCGGACCGCCTCGAATTTATTCGCCTCGAGTTTGAGCGCGCCCAGCGCGATCTTTCGCGGGAGGCATTTTGCGACGGGCTGGGCCGTCTCCTTCGAGCGCAATTCCCGGAGGAAACCCTGGAATTTCTCTCCGCCTCGCCCGATCTCGAGCATTCTCTTTCCGGCAACCATGTCCGCGGGATCCTCCGCCAGGGTTCTTCCTGCTCGGCGGTGCTTGCCCCCGACGGGGAGTCGGCGGAGAGCATCGAAGGCAGCCTCACCTTTGCCCTGCTCTGGCTCGATCGTGTACGCCACTCGAATCCCCGTGGCACGATCCATGTGCTTCGCCTTATTCTGCCAAGAGGTGGTGCACGGCACCTGGCCCACCGCGCCGGCGCCCTGACCGAGGATCTCTCCGTCGAACTCTACGAGCGCGACCCTCTGAAGGAGACCCTTGAAAAGATCGATCCACGCCGCGCCGGAAATCAAGATACCAGGCTGGTTCCGCAACGCGAATCCGAAGCACTCCTCGATCTGTCGCGCGCCGCGCTCGATCCTGTCGTGGCCCTGTCCCCGCGCGCCGTTACCAGTCATCCCGTCTGGCAGTCCCGCGAAGTCTTGCTGCGCTTCCGAGGTCTCGCGTTTGCCCGATGGGACCGCCGGCGCGTCTTCTTCGGTTGTCCCGATCCCCGCACGGAGCTGAATGCTTCGTCCTTCGCGGCTCTGAAGAACTTGCTCCAGCAACTCGAGAATTATCGCCATCCGCTCTCGACGGAAACGTGCCACCCTCTTTACCGCGGGCAGCCCGAGCGCTGGCTCGAAGCTCTGGTCCTTGAAGACGTCACGCGCATCGATGCCGCGCTGGATTCGCGATTTGTTTATTCCGGGGTTTTCGCGGAGGCGGGCCGCGAGCATGGCATTCCAAAGCTCCTCACGGTGACTCGCGCGGGACGTCTCGCCGTTCTCGAGCTGAAAGCCAGCGAGCACATTCATCTTCCACTGGAAGCTGCAGGCGACTGGCTTCAGATCCGCCGCCATCTGGAGCAGCGCGATTTTGCCCGCTCCGGTTATTTTCCGGGAATCGAATTGCAGGCCGCTCCGCCGCTTCTCTATCTCCTAGCTCCCGAGCTTCGCTTCCACCCGTCCACGGATACCCTCATGCGTTTTCTCTCCAAGGATCTCGAAACTACGCGCGTCGGTTTGGCGGAGGGCTGGCGCCGCGGCTTGTGCGTCGTCATGCGCCAGTAAGCCGGGTCCTCCCTCGGCGCATTCTTTCCCGAAGCTCCATCCGGGAGTCTTCCATTTTGCGCCGCCTTTCATAATATTTTCTTCCTTCTGAAATATCCTGTCTTGAACCTCCCCGGCACAGTAGAATGACGTTTACCAGCACTGGGGGGCCTATATTGAATTTTTCCGCAACCATCCGGCACACGCCGCGAGCTTCTCTTATAGATCTTCGCGGACGACTCACATTTTTCGAAGTTGGCGTTCTCCGCGAAAACATCAGTCGTCTTCTCGGCGAAGGAAAGAAACACATCGTCCTCAATTTGAGCGGGTTGCAATACCTCGACAGCTCCGGGATCGGCGAACTGGCGCGCATGTACGTGATGGTGCTTAAAAGCGGTGGCGAAATGAAAGTTGTTGGATTATCCCGCAACGTCGAGGAAGTCTTGAAGGTCACCCATCTCTACCAGGTCTTCCCGGAATTCCCCGATGAGGAAGCCGCTCTGAAAAGCTTCCCCTCCTCTGAAGCAGATAAATCGAGTGGAAACACCTAGCATAAAAATACTAGATCAAAAAAACAGGCCCAAAAGGAGAGAAGCAGCTAAGGCGTTGAGCCTTGGCTGCTTCCCGGGGTGTGTCCTCGAAGTGGTTAGTTATTAATTTAGATGCATGGCAGCAAAAAAGGTTTCACTTGCTGAAAAAAACCTGCAATTTTTCTTTTTCGCCGAAAACGCCTAATAAAACAGATACTTACGCCAGCGCTCGTCGCGGTGTCCGATGAGCCGCATCAGCTGGCGCGAGGTATGAAGGGTGAATGGCCGAGGCCGCCTGGCCAGTTTGAACCCGGCCTCTTCCGGCGTCCGGTCGCCCTTGCTGTTATTGCAACGATAGCAACACGCCACTAGGTTTTCCCACGAAGAGCGCCCGCCGCGCGATCGCGGCACCACGTGGTCGAGCGTCAATTCCGAACTCGGAAAAATCCCTCCGCAGAATTGGCAAGTATTGCGGTCCCGCAGCAAAATGTTTTTCCGCGAAAGCGCACGGCTTTGCTGCGGAATGTGCCTGTAGGCCAGCAGTCGGATCACCGACGGCACGCGATGCGCATGCGCTGCCGAGTGTACCTCGGCGCTGTGCATCTCCTCGGCCTGCGCTACGCCCTTCAAGAGCAGCACCATGGCCCGGCGCACTGCCGTCACGTTGATCGGCTCATACGTCGCATTGAGCACGAGCACGGGCTCCTGCATCAGCGAGGCACGCCTCGGCAATATTGGGTTGTGGGATCTACTGTCCGCGGGATCCGCGGACCCGGGCGCAGCGACGCTGCCCGCTTCGGGGGCATACCGCCCTCGGAAATCGCCCGACTTTGGCCGGTTTGCGCTCATCGCGCTACCCTAGGTTAAATACCCTACGCTTTAGGTTACCACTATCCGGGGCTCGGAGGGGATTTCTCGCGGCCCGGTGTAACGTCAGCGACGAGGCTTGGCACCCGCCTCCGGCAGCGTCCCACTCGAAAACGAAGCCCTAAACGTGTAAGCCGACCCTCACAGGTCGGCCACTCGCGCTACCTTGACCTCGGGGGTTAGAGCAGCCCTTGTTCCATCTTCTCCTGACACGTGATGCAGTGCTTGGCCCACGGTACTGCCTCGAGCCGCTTCTGCTGCATCTCTTCCTGGCAGTTCGCGCAGACGCCGTACTCATCGGTGTTGATGCGCTTCAGAGCCGCATCGATCATGTTCAGGATCGTGCGATCCGTATTGGTCATGCCAAAAAGGAATTCCTTCGTATAGGAATTCGCCGCCTTGTCGGCCAGGTCCACCGTCGGATCTTCGTCCGCGGTGCGCCCCTCTTCTTGCGTGCGCGCGATGGTCTTCATCAACTCCTCACGCCGCACCTGCAACTTCTTCTTGTAGTAATCGAGCCTTTTCTTGTCCATGGAAGTCCCGCCCCTCTGTCTGCTTTCGGGGCCATCTAAAAACTCCGTAGTGTAGACCTGCTCTTTCGGAGTGTCAAGTAACTGCGTTCTGACTGGGTGCTTAGATGCCCGCACGGCTCGATTGGTCGCACAAGCCACGGCGCCCAGGAAAACCGCCGGCAGGTTCTCGGCACACGCATTCGTGAACGTGCGTTTTTTCCTGCCCTTTCTGATTGCTGGCGAAATGTTTAAGGAGCTATGGGCGCGCTTCAAAGCGCGATCGGCACACGGAAGAGATGCAGCTTTCGCGGAACGTGGCGGCCGTTGCATCTGGCATCTGCCATTCCTTCCCGCGCAGGACAGCGTCGACGAGTTCACCTTCTAGCTTCCCCTCGGCTTGCGGGATGACTTTGCCCGACCACTGCGTCCTCCAACGATCCAACCGAGCGCGAAGAATGTCCTGGTCTTCGGCGGGGCCGTATTGCGACATCTCGAAAGCCGCCATGCCCGCCTGCCCCGCGGGCCCGTTCGCCAAGCGCTCGCGCAGAAAGGCGTCGAGCCCGCTTGAGTAGTACGACCTGAACAGGGCGAAACTGATGTCGGGCTCCAGTTCTTCGGCACCGGGCGGCAAAGCTGCCTCGAGGAGCGGAAGCGCGCGCCTGGCGTCCCAACGCATGAGATATGCCAGCATCCCGCCGCGGGCCTGCCCGTCCCAACGGGGGCCGGACTTTTCGTACAAAGCCAGAAGATCGTCAAAAATTGCATTGGTCGCAAACCGGGCTGCGAGCGCCGTTTTTTGCTGCAAATCCACTCCTCCGTGCTTGACGTTTTCCGAAGCAGCGCGGATTTGCTCTTTCAGGCATTCGTCCGTTTCCGGCAGCACATCGAATGGAGCGTTTTGGATCGCCCTTTGAATGGTCCGTCGATTTGCGCACACCTCTTCTATGACAAACGATCTTACGTTTTCGGGCGCAAGTTTGATCATCTGTGCCAGAGCGGCCGTGCGCTCGCCAGACAGAAGGGGATCCTTTTCTGTTTCCAAGATGGTCCGAAGGGCGGGCACCAGGCGTGGATCCTGCAAGTACGTCCCGTAGCTGTTCAGCAGCCAGTCCACGCTGTACTCATTCACCTGGGCAAAGTGAGTGATCAAGACTTCTCGCGCGGCGGCGAAATCGTTCCCGGCAGTCTCTTTTCGTTGCGCAAGCCGAACGAACAGTGTCTCGGCCGCAGTCACGAGGGGCTCTCGAGCGCGCTGGGGCAGCGTCAGAGCGATCAGGTGCAAGTATTCCCCTTCGATTCGAGCAGCCTCTAAAGCCTTCTCCGGCGCAGCGGGATCAAAGGGAACTGCCAGGCGCGCCTTGAGATCTACGGCAGTTTCCAGCAGCGAAAAGCCTGCCGACAGGGATTGTGCAGGATCAACTAGCGCGCGCTCTAGCTCGGCCACCACCAGAGCCCGATTTCGCGCCGTCCAAAGGCCCCGGGTAACATCTACGCTAAACGGATAGAAAGTCTTCGGACGCACGAAGAGTGAAAGCTTTACTCGCGTCGAAGCATCTCCCGTCAGCCAATCCAGTTCTTCGGCTAATGGCTGTGCTTGCTGCATGTTGCTTGCTTCGCGGATTTTCTTCTCAAGCACTGCTGCTCGAGCGGCCTCATCGGCATCACTCATTGCTTCGACATCAAACTCCACTTCGTTGCTCGTCAGCGGCTCCAGGTTCTGACCCTCTCCGCTGGCTACGCGACTCGTCACAACATGAACTTTGTAGTGGCCCGGCGCGTCGAAGCGGTACACCGCATTTAGAACGAGACCGACCGTCACCGGTGTGTTTCGTTCCAGAGCGGATATAGAAGCATAGTCAGGACTGTATCGGTGCCCGCGCGCCTGATCATCCAACCACGGAAACACCCCCGTCGCCGGGGACAAGAAGAACTCATCCACAGGCGATGCAGGGTCCGTGGTCGTCCCGTTTAAGGAAAAGCCCGCTTCGCTTGCCGTAAACGTGAGATTAAGCCGGATGGGTTCACCGGCGCGGTATACCGTCTGGCTCTCGGCGGGCGACAGCTCCACGCGAACCGGCCCGCCCGTTTGCCCGAAGGCTCCGCCCGAGGCCGCCAGTCCTAGCAGCGCACCGAGGAATTGACGCATCGGGGCCACCTCATCGAGCAAATGTCTCTAGGACGGCAAATGTGCCGCCGAATTCATTTTGCGGATTCAGGAATACGATGACGGGCACCGTCACCGGGGTTGCCGCCATGGCTTGCACCAGGGAGGCCCGGAATTCCTATAGCTAACGGGCGCTCCCTGGCGACAGACTGCTCTTTTGGGATTAGTTGCAACCCGGCCCACAGCCTGTCTAGGGCACGAGGGGCAAAATCAGCGCTGAGGGATGTGCTTTGTCGTGGTAAACCACGTTCGTCGCTTTGACCATACGGGTCGCGCGCGCCTGCTCTTCGCCGGTATTCAGGTTGCGGTCGAACCGGGGGAAATTGCTGCTGGAAACTTCCAGCCGCAGTTTGTGTCCCGCCAGAAAAACGTTGCTCGTGGCCCACAAGTCCACCGTTACGTGGTACATCTCGCCCGGATTCGCCAGCTGCGGCTTTTCCTCGGAATTCCGGTAGCGCATTCGCAAAATGCCGCTCGTCAGGTTCTGCGCAAATCCGTTCGGCCAAACGTCCACCAGCATTCCCGTAAAGTCCGTATCCACGGCCGAGCTGCTCACATACAAATCCAGCGTCACCGGCCCGGTTACCTCGAAATCCTTCAGAAACGCCGGCGTCGTAAACACCAGCACGTCCGGGCGTCCCTCCGCCGGCCGCTGATCCTCCGGACCGATCCCCGTCGGCAACGCCCCGCAGCAAAGCGGCCCGCCAATCGTCGGTACCGCGTCGCTCGGGTCATAGACATATTGATCCGCCTTTTCCTCAGCCGGTGCCGCGATGCCGAGCGTTCCGTTTCCTCCGAGTCCGTTCGCCCCGCCGCCCGTCGAGTGCAGATAATATTTTGTGCTCTTGGCCCGCGCTAAAGGCCAGTCCTCTTCGTCGCGCCACTCATTCCTGCCCATGACAAAAATCTTTACCGGCTTTTCTTTCTCCACGCCGCTTGGAAGGCCCTTCAAAATCGAGTCGTACCAGCGCAAGGTGATTTCATCCTGATCGATCGGCAGCTTCTCCCCAAAATCCACGCCGCCCACCCATCGACTCGACGATCCTCCGGCATGGCCGCCTACATACACCACCAGCCGCTGCCCATGTTTCGCGGCCTCCGTACCGCCTTCTGTCTTCAGTCGCGCATAGTTCTTCAGCGATCCGCCCAGAAAAATGTCGTACCACGCCGCAAAACTCAAAACCGGCACCTGTATATCCGCGTAATGATCCTCAATCGACCACTGCTTCCAGTAGGCATCAAAACTCGGATGCGCCAGCCAATCCCTGAAATAAGGCGCAATCCCCACCGCCGAAGGCGCCTCCAGCACGGCAAAATCCGCCAAGGGCAGCGTTTTCGTCCCCGCCAGAGCGCTGCTCTCCTCGACGCGCCGCCGCATCGTGTTCATCGCCAGGCCCGTGCTCCACGATTCGTTGAACCACTGTTCAAATGCGCCGCCCTGATACGTCCATCCATTGTGATAATTCGAAGCCGTCACCGTTGGGCAGATCCCGGCCAGATGCGGCGGCTTCGCAATCGCCGCCAGCATTTGCGTGGCCCCCACGTACGACCCGCCAAACATTCCCACCTTCCCGTTCGAATAAGGCAGGGCCGCCGCCCACTCCACCGTGTCGTACCCGTCCAGCGACTCATTCTTGAACGTGTAAAACTCCCCGTCCGAGGTAAATCTCCCGCGCACATCCTGCGCGATCACCACGTACCCGCGCGCCGCTCCCTTCCATCCAAAATTCGTCTCGCCCGTCTTGTCATAAGGCGTCCGCACCAGCAGCACTGGAAACTTTCCATCGGCCTTTGGCCTGTAGATATCCGCGCGCAAAGTCACCCCGTCGCGCATTCTTGCCGCCACGTTCCGTTCCACCACCACCTCATAGCTGTCCGCCGCACGCACGACGCCTGCAGCCATCAACGCGAATATCGCCGCCGCGCACGCGGCCATACCCGCGCCCGAAGATTTCCCCGGCCCGAAACCTCTCACATTCATTCGCATCGTTTTGCCTCGACGGATGACTCTCTGTTGACCCTAGGAAAGCTGTGGAGCGTAGGCCCACGCCCTGCCGCTGTCAAGACCGTTCTGACCCATCACGGATCGCGGTCAGAGATCACTTGTGGCGGTGCAGCTCGCTGCCCCGGACCGGCTAATTCTTCGCGCGTTTCTTACTTTTGATTTCGCGAAACATGAGGTAAACGAGCGCGGCGGTCACAATCACCCCCACAAAAACAGCCAGGACGGGATGTCCGTGTTGCAAAAGAAATGGCAGCATCTTACGCCCATAGCGCGCTGCCAGATAGGCCAGAATCGAGTACCGCGCTATGCGTCCGAGCGCCATCGCCAACAAAAATTTCTTCACCGAATATTGCATCGCCCCTGCCGCCAGAAGAAATGGCACGAGCGGCATCGGCGGCGGCAGCAGCGCCGGAATCGCAATGGCCGCAAATCCCCAGCGCTCAAAAAGCCGCACAACCCTCTTCATCGCTTTTGCCGACAGCCGCTTTTCGAGGGATTTCTCACCGCCCTTGCGCGCCAGCCGGTACGTAACGAACCCTCCCAGCACCGAGCCGATCATGGCCATCACCGCATAGTAGAACCACAGTTCCGGACTCCGCGCCGCCAGAATAATCGTCAGAACATCCATGCTGCCGGGAAGTGGGACTATCGAGCTGTCGAGCAGTCCAAGAGGGATGAATCCCAAAGCCCCGAGGTGGACCAGCCAGCGCCTCACGCTGTGTTCCAGGGTCGGTTTGGCGGCGGCGAGCAGCAGGCGAGTGAGTGCGAGCATTCCGTTTAGAAGTCCGCGCCTATTCTCGCATGCTTCAGGACGTGATGAGCATTCCCGCCGCTGCCGCGGTCATGACTACAAAGGTTGCCCACCCCAAATAACGCAGCATCGGCGAACTCACCTGCTCACCCATCACCTTGCGGCTGCTCGTCAAAAGAATCACCAGCAAAATCAGCGGCGGCGCCAACAGTCCATTGATAACCGCCGACCAAAACAACATTTTCACCGCGTTCAAACCCAAATAGTTCAGCGCCAGGCCCAACGCCATCGCCACCGCCATGACTCCGTAGAACGCGAGTGCTTTCTTTGGCTTGTCGGACATCGAACCCCGCCAATTTGCACCTCCTGCTACCGCGTATGCGCTGGATCCCACCAGCACCGGCACTCCCAGCATTCCCGTGCCGATCAGTCCAAGTGTGAAAAGCAGATAGGCCCCTTTCCCGGCGAGTGGACGCAGCGCTTCTGCCGCCTCCCGCGCGGTTGTAATGTTGGTTTGTCCGTGCGCGTGCAAAGTGGCGCCAGTCGTCAAAATGATGAAGTACATGATGAAGTTTGAGAAAAACATCCCGAGGACCGTGTCCGTTCGCGCATCTTTTAGTTCTTTCAGAGTCGCGCCCTTGCGCTGCGCCACTGTCGTTTTGCCCTGAGCATGCTCTTCTTCCACCTCTTCCGCCGCCTGCCAGAAAAAAAGATAAGGCGAAATCGTCGTCCCCAGAATTCCCACAAGCACAGCAAGGAATCCGCGTGACCATTCCACATGCGGCACGAGCGTCACCAGGAGCGCCTGCCTCCAGTCCACGTGCGCGAAAAACGCCGTCAGCACATACGCAAACAGCACCAGCGTCATCCACTTGAAAACTCGCGCGATCAGCTTGTAGGAAGTCCATATCAGCAGCCCGAGAATCAACAAGGCGTAAAAGGGAATCCAGAGAAGCGGCCGAATCCCTGTGACGAGTTCGGTCGCTTCCGCCATTCCGCCGAGATCGGCCCCAATGTTGATGACGTTCGCCACCACAAGAATCGAGCAAGCGCCCCAAAGCACCCACCTCGGAAAATTATCGCGCACCGCCTCGGCCAGCCCCTGCCCTGTAACCAGTCCGAGGCGCGCGCACATGAGTTGCACCGAGGACATCAGAGGAAACGTGAGCAGCGCGATCCACAGCGTGGCATATCCGTAGGCCGCGCCCGCCACCGAGTAGGTCGAAATTCCGGACGGATCATCGTCCGCGGCTCCGGTGATGACGCCCGGTCCCACAACCGCCAAGATCTTCCGCAGCGAGCCGGGGGCCTTGCCTCTTCGGGCGTGGCTGTCCGGAGAATTGCCAGGCTTTTTGTCAGGTGATTTTGTTTTGGTCATCCGTTCGTCCGAGACCGCGGCTGATAGGAAACTCGGTGTGCGGGCCGCCCAGGTTCGATCCGAAGTCTTACGTCCGCGCCGCTCGCCTCGTTTCCGTAGCGGGTAGCGAATTTCAGGATTGGCAATTTTCGATCGAGGCGCGCTGCGGAGAGAAAAAGAAGCTCGGCACCCGACAGGTCGGCTTAAGAGTGTGCCGCCCGCCAAAAATGGGATGATCCCGGGAAGCGGAAAACGCCCGGTCTGACCAGATCGTCCTCGCTCCGGTGATTCACTCCTTCGAGCTCCACGTGTTCCGCGCCACGCACGCCATCGCTCCGACAATCCCAAACATCATCGCGAACTGCACGCCTTCGCCGCGGACGAATCCGAAGTTCCCGCGCCCCAAGCTCAAGGAGTACCCCAGACCCAGACCCAGGCCCATGCACCCCAGAATGATGACCGCGTTCAGCACCTTCCACTTCGCTCCCTGTCCGGCCGCAATGGCGAACGCCGAGCCCAGAATCAACGCCACTAACCAGATTACGGCCATCGCTTCCTCCGGTAACGTGAACATACCACAGAGAGCAGTAAGAAAATCTCACAGAAACAAAGCAAATGCTTTCTCCCTACGAACAAATGACCTGCATCGACGAAGCAATCAAAAAACCGCCAGTGGGAGGACCTCCCGACAACGGGGAAAGACGGAACTTTACCTGCATCATTCTTTAAGGAATGGCTCAAAGGAACGAAGAACTGCAATTCGCCCGAGAGGAGTGCATCGCCGAGAATCCCGAAATCGTGCACCAAAACGACGTTGCAATTGCGGAAATCTCCGGACCGTTGATAACATTTCCCCCGTTTCTGGCAACTCCTGGTGGATGCCGCGACCGTACACGCGGATGCTGGAGCGGCGGCGCGCTTATAAGCATCAGACTCTCTGAAGGGGTAAACCATCGTGGCTGGCAGGGACGTACCGGTAAACCAGTGCAGCAAGCCGACGGGGTGGCTGGGGAAAATCACGCTATGGCGAATGAACGCGAGCCATTCGAAACTAACGGACTGGGGACTAGGGCAGATCCCGGTCGAGAACGACTACACGATCCTCGATGTCGGTTGTGGCGGCGGCAGGACCGTCAGCAAGCTTGCGGCCATCGCCACCCTGGGAAAAGTCTACGGCATAGATTTTTCCGAAGAGAGCGTCGCCGCGACGAAAAGAACGAATGCCCAATGGATAGATCTGGGCCGCGTGGAGATCCGGCAGGGCACGGTATCGGAATTGCCGTTTGCAGATGGCATCTTCAACCTTATTACCGCCGTGGAAACACACTTCTGGTGGGCGGACCTGCCCAATGACATGCGCGAGGTCTTGCGAGTCCTCAAGCCCGGCGGCACGCTCATCGTCATCGCGGAAATTTATAAAGGAATGACTACCGGGGCTGGAAAGTTCGCGGAAAAATACGCCTCGCGAACAGGGATGACGCTTCTGAGCGTTGCCGAGCATCAAGAGCTCTTCAACAACACCAGTTACTCGGATGTTCAGGTAGTCGAGAAACGCGAGAAGGGATGGATTTGTGGGATCGGGAGAAAACCGTTGGCCAGCACCTTCTGACGGAAGGGGTTAGTACATGGCGGATGGACTCACAATCCTATGTGCTCTGCTTGCAGCCCATCTGTTTGCTCTCGAGGCATTGGCTGAGCGGGCGAAGCGAACAGGCGGGATAACGCTGTATCGTGCGCCTCTCGGACTCCGCATTCTCCTCGGCGCCGCGATCATTGCAATGGTGTATGGCGCGGGGACGGTCGCCTTGTCCAAAAACGTCAGGCGAGATTCGTGGGTGGCTGTCTTGTTGCTGGGCCTGGCGCTCTTTTGTGCATCGCAGTGGCCAGCCGATTTGGGAGTCTCGAAGTCTGAAATTTACGAAAAGAAGTGGCTGGGCCTGCGCAAGAAGACATTTCTTTGGAAGGATGTTGCCTCATCGGCCGTGGCCCCTGATGAGGACAGCGTCTGGGTCGTAGCTAAGTCGGGGGCCACCATCAAACACACGACATATCACCTAGACCGCGCAGGATTCATCTCCGAGATGAAGACCTACAGCAGATGGCTGGAACCTGGACGGTCACTCTAATGTTCCATCCGCCTCGAGCGTCATGGAAGCTGCAGGTCGAGCGCGTAAATCTCCTGCGTGCTGATGTTGCGGGGAAACAAGGGAATATCGCCCGGGCCGAGACCAGTCCATGAGCCAAGTCCAAACTGACTACGGTAGAGGCGCGCGTTCTTCAGGTCAGCCACCTTTTCGATTTTCGAGTCGCTGATTCGCAGGCGAAAATATCCGCTGTCTTTGCTCAGGAAAGTGTCGAAATATATGTAGGCGCTGTCGCGCGACCAGGCGAGGTAGCCAAACGTCAGATTGGGCTCGAGTTTGCGCCACGTTTTATTCTTCAGATCGTAAAGAACCAATTTGTTGTTGCCGGTAGCGATGGCCATGATATAGCGGCCGTCAGGCGACCAGCGGGGAGCAAAGATTTTCTGCGAGCCTGCCAGTTCGGAGACCTGACGGGTCTTCAGATCGAACATCTCGATGTAGGTCTTCTCGGGATCCAGCGGGTCGCGATGCCCGAAAGCGAGTGTGTTTCCATCGGACGACCAGGTGGGATCTCTTTCGATTGCTTCATCGGAAGTTACTGGCTCGGGACTGCCTCCGTCGGCCGGAATCAAAAATATTTTCCACGGTTTGCCCGGTGCGGCTCCCGCGAACGCAATCTGCTTCCCGTCGGGAGACCAGTGGGCCAGCGCCGTCTCCATCGGAGGATACGAGAGTTGAAGACGGTCGCTGCCATCAAGCTTGCTGCGCCATAACGTGCCTTCGGGATAGCTGACATAGGTGACCCATCGGCCGTCGCCGGAGAAGTCCACATCGCCGGCAGAGATTCCGCCGAGATAGGGGATCAGTTCCCCGGATTTGGCGTCGTAGCGGACCAGTTCCGCCCGCGGCTGGGCCCCGATCACAAACAACTTCTTGCCGTCCTTCGCGGGAAGGGGAGAGAAAAACTGCAAGGGTCCGGTGGTGAGTTGAACCGGAGCGTGAGAGGCCTTCCGCCACCACTCTGTGCGGTCAGACATGATCCAGATATTGCTGACGCCGTCCCGTACGCTTTCAAAGACATAGTATTTACCGTCAGGTGTCCACCTACCGCAGCACTCGGCGGGAGGGTTATTCCAGCCAGGCAATAGGGGATGCATGCCGCTGCCGTCGGCGCGAGCTTCCCAGAGGACAGTCGTACTGTTTCCCCGGTTCTTTTCCGTGAACCGGATGCGACTTCCATCCGGCGAAAAGCTCAAGCCATAGGGAGGGTCCGGAGCCGTAAGAAGCTTGCGCGGATTCGAGCCACTGTGGTCGGCGAGGTAGACATCGTTGCCTTTTGCAAAGAGCAATTTTCCGTCGGGCATCCACAGAGCATCCTGTGCGGACGCGTCGGCGAGACGGCGGGGCGAGCCTGCGGGCATCGGCATCGCCCACAAATAGGCCCCCCAGCCAACCAGCAGTTCGGAGCTTTCCGGCGAGACATCAGAGACCAAGGCATTTTCGAACGGCACGTCAACGGGCGCAGTTTCTCCTCCTCCGACTGAGACCTGAGCAACGGTGACGCGGGAAGGAAGCGCCTCGGTGATATAGAGGCGGCTTCCGTCGGTCACAAGATTCAATTTAGGGATCCCGTCGCTCGTGATCTGCTTTGATCCGAGGATCCTTGGCGGCGGGAGGGGCGCACGCATCCAAACTGCGAACGCAGCCGCGCACGCGGCAAGTACTGAAATCGGAATCCATTTCGCCCAGCGCGCCGGTCGCTTCGAATCCGGGTCTGGGATCGCGACAACGGTGCTCACGGCCGTTTTTCCCGAATCCGTATCGCGGCGCAGCCGCCTGAGGTCGGTTTCCATATCGGCGGCGGAGCGATAGCGAAGGTCACGATCTTTCTCGAGAGCCTTGCTGATGATCCGTTCCATCTCGGCCGGCAAATCCGGATTCAGTCGCACAGGCGCGACCGGAGCGCGATTCACGATCGCCTCGCAGATCATCGCTGAAGTCTCGCCCCGGAAGGGCAAAGCCCCGGTTGCCATTTCGTACAGCACCGCGCCAAAGGAGAACAGATCCGTGCGGGCGTCGAGTTCTAGCGCGCGGACCTGCTCGGGCGACATGTAGGAGACCGTACCGACCATCGTGCCTGGGCTCGTCAGATGGTCGGGGTCCATCGAGGGGGTTTGTGTGTTGAGGGCAGCGATCTGGCTCGACGAACTGGCAATAGGCGCAACCTTGGCCAACCCGAAGTCCAGAATCTTGGCGTGGCCACGCTGCGTCACGAAGATGTTAGCGGGCTTGATGTCCCGGTGGACGATGCCTTTGCTGTGCGCAGCATCGAGAGCGTCGGCCATCTCAATCGCTAGCGCCAAAAGAACCTCGAGGTCCAACGGCCGGCTCGCGATCCGGTGCTTCAGGGTCACGCCGTCGAGGTATTCCATGGCGATGAACGCTCGGCCATTCTCCTCGCCGATGTCGTGAATCGTGCAGATATTGGGATGGTTCAGGGCGGAAGCCGCCTGCGCCTCGCGCTGGAAGCGGAGGAGAGCCTGAGGATCGCTGGACACTTCGTCAGGCAGGAACTTGAGCGCCACGAAACGGTGAAGGCGAGTGTCTTCGGCTTTGTACACGACACCCATGCCGCCCCCGCCGATTTTTTCGAGGATGTGGTAGTGCGAAACGGTCTGGCCAATCACAGGCCCGAATCTTACGTGGATGAAACGCCAGAGGTCAATCAAAGCCGACAAGTCGTCATGCCTCTTTGTGGAAGACAGATCCTGAGTGGCCCCCAGTTGACGGCAAGTCTTCCCTTCTCTTTCAGGCTTTCGTCTTCGGGCGTTCCACCAGGCGTTCGAGGTATTCCGCGACGGCCTCACAGGGCTTGCGATTAAATGCCTTCAGAGCAAACCTCGCCCAATTCGCCGGCGTGCTCTCGTGCTCTCGATCTAAAGCGTGAAGGTCGGCGCCTTTCGCGATCAGGAGTTTGGCTATCGGAAGATTGCCGTTCCATGCCGCGGCGTGCAGCAGGGTTTGCTGCGCCGCTGTGGGAAATCTCGCGTTGACGTCCGTTCCAGCCGATAAGAACCTGCGCACCAGCGTCAGCCGGCTCTGTTCGATGGCCTTGAAGATATCCATGGCAGGCTTGGCACCGAGTGAGTCCGCGAGGCGCATCAGGCCGGCGGAGGGCTCCTGGGCTTCTGCCCAACAATGCGGTGCAGTCTTGCCATACTTGTCCTTCGCATCGATCTTCGCGCCATGGGAAAGCAACATGCGTGCCGATTTCGCCGTGCGCGCAAAATGAAGAGGCGTGGCGTTGTTGGGGAAGGACTGATTCAATACGGCAGGGTCTTTCAGCAGGGCAGCAACGCGTCGATCATCTCCGAGCATAAGCGCGGCGATGAGGTCGATTCGGGCGCCTCGCCGGATAAGTTCATCGCGCATCTCGGCGCGTTTCCAATGGGTAGCGATCATCAGCGGCGACCAACCGTCGTAGTGTTGATTGTTGCCGTCAACGTTTGCCCCGGCGTTTAGCAGCAGTTCGAACGCACGTGCATCGTCCGACTCGATTGCTACATGGAGTGGTTGGGGGCGGCCGCCCCATCGTGGGTGTGGACCAGTCTGATTTACGACGCTCGGCGTCGCGGCCAAAAGGTCAGCCAATGCTTGATTGTCGCGGGCCGTGATGGCGTTCATCACGCGGTTGAACGCAGCGGAGGAAGCTTCACTCTCCCGGGTTGCGTTGGATTGAGCGGCCTGCCGCTCCAGTGCCTCGACGTGCGCTTTGAGTTTCCGCCAACTCGGAAACCCGTATTTCCGAGCCAAGGCGAGTTGCACGCGGGCAAGGGACGCGGCATGGCCTTCTCTGCGCAAGGCAGCAACCTGTTGTTTGGCTAGTTTTTTGAGATATTCGATGCTTGGACGGACGGGCAGAGCATTTGCTCTAGTCATGCGACACCTTCTTTCAAATTTGCCGGTCGTCCGCATTTCCGACAGAAAGAAGGCAAAAGCTTCCAGAAGAAGCAGGCAGGTTCAACCCTTTTCGCGGACCGAAGGCCGCCTGATCGGCCGGCGCTAGTGTAACTGAATCATTAAAAAGTACGCAATAAAAATGCTCCGGGAAACGGACAACGGTCACACGAGCAGGAAGAGCGAACCTTCCCATATGTCGGCCAAATGAATGACTGCACGACCGCGAACCAACCGATGGTGCGGTACAGCCGCGCCGGGCGCTGACAACGTTCTAGTCCTGTCCTCGGACCAGTTCGAAGCGATCATCATCCAGTTATTGCGATTTTTCCGGAGGCCGTGGGTTCAGCCCCTGAACTACGCTTTTCCAGCCGTTTCCCTGTTGCTTGAGGCAGGCTCAAGCCGACTGCACCACAGGCGCGTTCCGTCGCGCTGACGCCACCATATACCAGGCTGGCCAAATCAACGCCCAGTTGTAAATCCACAAAGCCTGATTGCTCCAGGCGACATACATCAAAACCGTCGCCACCACGGCCAGCGCACCCCACATCACGCGCTCGAGACGGATGCCCTGTAATCCATGCAGGATCCCCACCGCCGCAGGAAAAAGAAACAGGAACGTGCACAGCCTCGGCAGGGGCTCAATCGGAAAGCAAGCCCTCGAAAGAGGCAGCAGGCATAACCCCACGCTCACCCAAACCGTCCGCCGAGACATGGACCCCACTGCGAACCCGGCCGTCCACGACCACGCCAGCAACAGCAGAATGTGGCAGAGGAGCAGCGAAACACGCTCGTGCCCCGTAGGCCAATACCAGTGCCCGACCGAGGGGTCCATCAACCGCAAAAACGTGCACGTCACCGACCCCGAGACTCCCATCAGCAAATAACAGCTTGGCAGCGCCACGCCAAATCCCGCCAACCAGGGACGCCAGTCGCTCCAAAGTACCCCAAACCGGCGCAGATACAGACCGAACACATCGACCAACGCCCGGAAAACATTCTCATTGGCCTCGCGCAAATCGCCCAGCACCGCCTCGCGCTCCTCCGGCGCCAGCATCCCCGCAGCCATCTCGACGAGAGCCCAGGTATGTTCGCTCATGAAACTTCCCCCGCCCGGCCCGTCACCCAGGATGCGCCCTGGCTGATCCGGGTCACCGCCTGGTAAAAGTCCTTCGCCGCAGCCACCCCTTTAGACGTAACCCGCACCATTCGTTTGGACCGTCCGCCCCGTTCGGGCGTCGCAGCACCCATCCACGTTCTGAGCAGCCCCTTCTGTTCCAGGCGGTCAATCGTGGTGTAGAGCGCCCCAATCGAGCAGGACCGCCGCGTGTTTTTTTGAATTTCCTCGCGGATCGCTGCGCCATAGGCCTCGTCGCCTGGCGAGGCGGTGGCGGTAATCAGGAGGTACTCGAATTCTCCAAGCATAATTAGTTCTACATTGTGGTTCTAATCTGCCACGCTGTCAATGCCCATCCAAGCCGCGCTACCCCTTGACCCACTCGGTCTTGTCGCCCGGTATTACGTCCACGAGGCTGATGGCCTCCAGAGTATGCTTCCAATGAACGATCAGGAAGGGAACTGCTTGGTCATTCAAGTAGAGGTCCTGATGCAGCAGGCACCAGAGAGTGAATGACTTGGCGTTCGCGACAGCCTCCGGCGAACCGTCCCGGTTGTACCCGAAAGCCTGGATGTCGCTGGCAAATCCTTTTTCCACGCCGAGAACCCGTTCGAATGGCGACCGCGGGTCCATCCGGTAGTCCTGATCGATGGTCCGCACGTGCTCACGGAGTCGCGGAGGCGCCCCTCCATGATTGCGCGGCCGAAAGTGATATGTGGCGATGGCCATGGAACCCACAAACTGGGAAAGGCAGTTGCGGTTTTCTTCCCCGTCAGCCGAGAGGCAAAATGCGCGGTTCGTCACCCGGTCCCAGAACCGGAACTCCTTCGTCTTGGAGTTTCCGTAAGACTGCACGCTCATGCGCACCTCGCATTCCGGTGTCAGAAAGCGGTAAGTCGTTTCCGGCCCCTTTTCGGAGTTTCCCTTCTCTAGCGCCAGCGGAAGCGCAGCCAATCCCTGGAGGAACGTCCGTCTGCCTGAATGGAATCGTTCTGCGCCCATAGTATCCTCTACATTGTGATACTAATTAGACGGTCCTCCCCCGCGTTTCGTTTCTCCTCTAAAAATTCATTTCGTCAAAGGCGAAGTGAACACTCTGGCCGTCGATGAGAAAAAAGCGGGGCGGTTTGAAGTCAGAACTAGCTGGGTGACTGAGCTCGTCATTCCTCTGCTGGCGGGGCTTATCGGAATCATCGGTTCGATCATTGGCCTTGTGGCCGCCCTCCAACATAAGAAATAGAAAAAGCGCCGACAGCGCCCCATGCGGCTTGCTCCCGCACAATCGTTTCAGGCAGAGAGTCATAAAAAGATGCAATGTTTGCATTCAACTGCGTCAGCTCCCTTGCACGTCTAGCATCCTCGATCATGCCCTCTAATACCGTGCTCACATGCAGGTGCTCTTCCGCGCTTACTCTTCTGAGGTAAGCGGCGGAATCCGGCGACAGTGAAGCCGTCAGTCGTTCCTTCCGCTGTCTTGTCTTGGGAATGGTACTACTCCTCGTAAGATGATCTGTCACACCGAAGATACTACCATCTGTAAGCCAGGACGTCAGTGCGGCTGTAACATGCTGATAAGTAGATGGTTGCCGAAGAATGTCAAAGGCTTACGAAAGTAACCTTGCTTGAAGGATATATCTAATATCTGGTGGAAGTGCTCACGCAATAACCCGCCCCGTGCTATCCTCCCGCCCAATGAAGAGGCGGTCAGGAAAACCTTTTGATACGTACAAAATCACGTACAGTTAATTTCAACATCGATTTTAGAGCCACAATATTATTGTGTAAATTAAAGAGGAGGCGGGCCAGGTCGTCCCGCCTCCTCAGATCCCCTTTCGGGGATGTCCGGCCAGCCTGACGGAGGGCGGCTAGCCGGTCGTGTGTTGGCCTACCTATTAATCCCGGCTGCAAGAAAAAAGTTCCGGAAAAAATACAAAAAAGTGACAAAATCTGTGTCGATGTCCGATCAGCGAGCTTCCTGTGCCTAGCCTATGAGCCGTCCATCTCACCTGAGCCCAGATAACATATTGCGATTTCTACAAGTTACGAGAGATTCCGTGTCGGCGAATGAAATCGGGGCTGCTTTGCACCTGGGAAAAAATGCCCGCAAGGCCTTACTAAATCTGTTGGTTAAATTAAAGAGGCGCGGGGCCATCGAGGAATTGCCCGGGGGACGCTACCGTCTTCTGAGGCGTAAAGGGAAGGAAGAAGCCGGGGGCACTGAGTCTCGCATAACCGGGGGCGGCCAGGCGGAGTCTCGGGGAATTCCGGCGGGGAGCGCGCTGCGGATGGCGGACGCCAGTTCCGAGCCAGCCGCCCGCGATGAAGTGCGGGGACGGCTCGTGCTGCACCACGACGGTTACGGTTTCGTGGTGCCGGATGTGCCGATGCCAGAGCTGGATGGAGACGTGTTTATCCCCCGCGACGCGGTGGAAGATGCGATGCACGGCGATCATGTGTTGGCTCGATTACAACGGGTGAGCGATTCTCGCGGGCGGGATTTCCGTGTCAGGGGTTCGCGCGGTGGCGGGCAGCGGGCGGAAGGACGGATCATGCGCGTGCTCGGGCGTGCACACCCTTCGGTCGTGGGATTGTTTCGGTACGGGCCGCGGGGAAATGTGGTGCTGCCCTACGACAGCCGGATCCAACATGAAATCGAGATCCCTCCTGGCGACGAGCTGACGGCGGCGCTGCGCGAAAAATTGGGAGTGGGAGAGGCTAAGGACGGCGAGAGGCGAGGTCGGCGGTTGCCGCAGTTGCCTGAACTCGATGGCGCGGTGGTGAATGTGCAGTTGCTGCGATATCCGCGCGGTGGAGCGGCACCGACGGGACGCGTAATGGAGATTCTTGGGCGGCCGGGCGAACTCGGCGTGGACACCGAGATTATTATTCGCAAACACCATTTGCCGCATGAATTTTCTCACGGCGTTCTGGAGGAAGCGGAACATCGCGCGGCGGCTGTGAGCCAAACCGAGCGCGAGGGACGCGAGGATTTTCGGCACTTGCCGATCGTGACGATCGATGGGGAAACGGCGCGGGACTTTGACGATGCCGTTTACGTCGAGCGGCGAGTGGACGGCGGCTGGACCCTGCAAGTGCATATCGCCGACGTGGCGCACTACGTTCGAACGGGGACGGCGCTCGATCAGGAAGCCCGGCTGCGCGGGACGTCGGTGTACTTTCCGGATCGGGCCGTGCCCATGCTGCCCGAAGCGCTCTCGAACGGGATGTGTTCGCTGAAGCCGCGCGAGGAGCGGCTAGTGATGAGTGCGCTGATGGAGTTCGACCCTGCTGGCAACATGCAGCGTGCGCGAATGACATCGGGCGTGATTCGCTCGGCCGAGCGGATGACGTACACCGATGTAAACAAAGTGATCGAGGGAGACGCCGACGCTACGGTGCGCTATGCGGGCTTGGCCGGGCATTTCCGCGACATGAAAGAGCTGGCTTTGCTGCTCAACAAGCGGCGCAATGAACACGGGTCGATCGATTTCGATTTGCCCGAGCGAGTGATTGAGTTCGATGAGCAGCAGCGCATGACCAACATTGCGCGCAGCGAGCGGAACATCGCGCATCGGCTGATCGAAGAGTTCATGCTGGCGGCGAACCGTGCAGTGGATGGTTACCTGCTGAAACGGGGAATTGCAGCCTTGCATCGCGTCCACGAAAAGCCGGACGCGCGCAAGGTTTTGGAGTTCGAGGAGCTCGCCCAAGCGTTTGGTTACTCGCTGGGCGTTGCGGATTTGCATCAGCGCGAGATTGCCGTGCGGCACGGACGCGTGCCCGCGCCGGCAAAGGCCGGGCGGCCGGATTCGTACGGGCACGGGCGCGAGCGCGGGATGAAGGTGGCGTTGCCTGGCGCTACCGAGCTGCGGATTACGCCGCAGCATTATCAGAGGTTGCTGCGCAAATTGGCGGGAAAGCCGGAGGAGCGGATTGTTTCTTATCTGATGCTGCGATCGCTGAAGCAGGCGCGGTACGCGGCGGAGCCCTTGGGGCATTTTGCGCTGGGGTTTGATGAGTATACGCATTTCACTTCGCCGATACGGCGGTATCCGGACTTGATTGTTCATCGCGTCCTGAAATGGGCTTTGGAACATCCCCAGGTGAGTTCGCCGGTCGCGAGTCAAGCCGCCCGCGGCGCGGAAGCCACGCTTTATTCCGAGACACAGCTCGAGGAGATTGCTACGGAGACTTCCGAAGCCGAACGGCGGGCAAACGGGGCGGAGCGCGAATTGATGGATTGGAAGACGGCGCAGTTTATGGAGCAGCATCTCGGCGAGGAGTATGAGGCGCTGATTATTTCGGTGCAGAAATTTGGGTGCTTTGTGGAGTTGTTCGAAGTGTTCGTCGAGGGCTTGTTGCCCATTAACGCCCTGGAGGATGCGGCGGGTACGCGCGTGGTTTTTCGCGAGCGCGATCACGCCATGGTGGCGCTCTCTGGCGGGGAAGGGCGGCGAGGGGCACCGGGAACGCGCCGTGGGCGAGGCGCTAAGCCCAAGGAGCTCGCGTGGCATCTTGGCGATCGCGTAAGCGTGCGGGCGGAGCGCATCGATCCGATGCGGCGGCGGGTGGAGTTCGCGATCGCAGGCGTTGCGTAAGGAAACAAAATTGTGCCGGCCGTGGCGACCTCAGCGCGAATCGGCGCGTCATTCTGCTATTCTTGAATGCGCGAACATTACAACAGAGAGAGGAATTACCTACCGTGAGCACGTCTACCGTTTCCGAGCGCGGAATGAAGCGCGTCTACAATTTCAACGCGGGACCAGGAGCGTTGCCGCTGCCGGTGCTGGAGCGCATCGAGGCGGAGTTGCTGGATTGGCGCGGGAGCGGGATGTCGGTGATGGAAATGAGCCACCGCTCGCCGGAGTTTGAGCGCATCAACGCGGCGGCGGAAGCGGGTTTGCGGAAGCACCTGGCGATTCCGGACGACTACGCGGTGCTCTTTGTGCAGGGCGGCGGGAGCATGCAGTTCACCATGGCGCCGATGAATCTTTGTCTGCCGGGAAAGCCGGTGGACCTGATTCATACCGGGACCTGGACGGCGAAGGCCCTGGGCGAGCTCAAGAAAGGGATTTTGCATAACGTCGCGGCCTCGACAGAGGCGGAGAGATTCGCGCGGCTGCCGCGGAAGGACGAAATCAAGTACTCGCCGGACGCTTCGTATGTGCATATATGCACGAACAACACGATTGAGGGCACGCAGTGGACGGAGATGCCGGAGACGGGCAACGTGCCGCTGGTAGCGGATATGTCCTCGGATATCGCTTCGCAGCCGATCGACGTGAAGAAATTCGGGCTTATTTTCGCCGGGGCGCAAAAAAACCTGGGGCCAAGCGGCGTCACCGTGGTGATCATCCGCAAGGATTTGGCCGAGCGGGCCGACAAGAATTTGCCGACGATTTTGCAGTACCGCACCTACATCAAGGAAAAATCGCTGTACAACACGCCGCCGACGTTTGCGATCTACATTGTTGGGCTGGTGATGGAGTGGATCGAAGCCGAAGGCGGGATCACGGCGATTGAGAAACGCAACAACACCAAGGCGAAGCTGCTCTACGACACGATTGAGAGCAGCAAGGGTTTCTATCGTTGTCCGGTGGAGGCCGCGTCGCGGTCGAAAATGAACGTCGTATTTCGCGTCGCGGGCGGAAACGAAGATATCGAGAAACAGTTCGGCGTGGAAGCGGCGGCGGCGGGACTTGTGGGGACGCCGGGGCACCGGTCGGTGGGCGGGATGAGGGTCTCGCTTTATAACGCCGTTACGGTTGGCGCCGTCGAGGCGCTGACTTGCTTCATGAATGAGTTTCAGCGGACACGCGGCTAGCAGGCCAAAGCGGGCAGGGCCGGCTCCGCCCCTGGTGCCTATCGGGAATGGCGCAGCCGGAAGCTCCCTAGCACACTCCTCTCGCTCCTTCCGGTTCATTCTTCCCCTTGCACTTCGACAAGAGAGAGCGTAGTCTCTTGTCGAAGTAACAGGGGAAGGAACGGATGGCGCAAAAACGAATTGAGCTGCCGCAGGGCACGCTGGACCTGCTGATTCTTCGCACGCTGGCCTTGGAACCGCAGCACGGCTGGGCCATTTCCGAGCGCATCCAGCAAATTTCGAGCGACGTTTTGCTGATTCAGCAGGGCTCGTTGTACCCGGCGCTGCACCGGCTGGAGCGGCGCGGGTGGATCAAAGCGAAGTGGGGCACCTCAGAAAATAACCGCCGCGCGAAATACTACGAACTCACCAAGACCGGCCGCAAGCAGCTCGAGCTCGAGCAAGATTCCTGGAAAAAACTGGCGGCTGCCGTCGCGCAGATTCTTGAGACGGCTTAGGAGACCTCCATGTTCAGCGATCTATTGTTCCGCCTGCGTTCGCTATTCCGTCGCGGCACCGTCGAATCGGAAGCGGACGCCGAGCTCCGCTTTCACTTCGATCAGCAAGTTACAAAGCTGATGAAATCCGGCCTGACGCGCGAAGAAGCGAAGCGGCGCGCGCGGCTCGCATTTGGCGGGCACGAACAGCTCAAGGAAGAGATCCGCGACGCGCGCGGCGTGAACCTCATCGAAACCCTTTTTCAGGATATTCGCTATGGGCTGCGCGTTCTGGCGCGCACTCCGGTGATCTCCTGCGTGGCAATTCTCTCGCTGGCGCTCGGCATCGGCGCGAACACGGCGATCTTCAGCCTGATTGACACGGTAATGCTGCGGATGCTGCCGGTCGAGAGGCCCGAAGAGCTGACCGAGGTGCGAATGAGCGAGCCGCGTTCGCCGGACGCCGAACCCCAGCCGACATTCACCAACCCCCTCTGGGAAGCGCTGCGCGACCGCCAGGATTTTTACTCGGGCATCTTCGCCTGGAGCTTGACGCAATTCGACCTCTCGCAAGGCGGAGCGGTGCATGACGTGGACGGGATGTTCGCCAGCGGCGATTATTTCTCGACGCTTGGCGTCCGTCCCGCCGCCGGTCGTTTGATCACCCCAGCCGACGACAAACGCGGCTGCCCCGGCACAGCCGTATTGAGCTACGGATTCTGGCAGGATCACTTTGGCGGAGCCGAAAGCGCGGTGGGCAGCACGCTCTCTCTCGACAATCACATCTTCAACATCATTGGCGTGAGCGCGCCGGGATTTTTTGGCCTGGAGGTGGGCAACAAGTTCGACGTTGCGATTCCCGTCTGCGCCGCTCAGATATTTGACGGGCCCAAAACGCGGCTGGACCACCGTTCCTGGTGGTGGCTGCACGTGGCCGGGCGGAGCAAGCCCGGCGTCACCGCGGACGAATTGAAGGCGCGCCTCGGCGTGGTGTCGCCGCAGATCTTTCTGGACGCGCTGCCACAGGACTGGGAGCAGAAGAACCAGCAGGATTTTCTGAAGCGCTCGTTCCTACCCACGCCGGCTCGAACGGGCACTTCGTATCTGCGACGCCAGTTTACGCAGCCTCTTCATATCCTGATGGGCGTCGTGGGACTGGTGCTGCTGATTGCGTGCGCCAATATCGCGAGCCTGATGCTTGCTCGCGCATCGGCGCGTCACAAGGAAATCGCCGTACGCAAAGCGCTAGGTGCTTCGCGGGCGCGGTTGATCCGGCAATTGCTGACAGAGTGCGTGCTGCTTTCAACGGCGGGTGCGCTGCTGGGCGTTTTCTTTGCGCGCTGGGGCAGCGCGCTGCTGGTGCGTTACATCTCGACAGGCGACAACAAGGTTTTCCTTGATTTGTCCTTCGATTGGCGGGTTCTGACGTTTACCGCCGCCGCAGCCGTCTTCACGGGCATTCTTTTTGGCGTGCTGCCTGCGTTTCGCTCGACGCGCGTCTCGCTGACCTCCGCGATGAAAGGGCCTCTGGCGGTCGACGCCGAGAGCCGCGCGAAGTTCCGGCCGGGAAAATGGATTGTCGCTTCGCAAGTCGCATTGTCGCTGGTCTTGCTGGTGGCAAGCGGGTTATTTCTGCGCAGCCTGGTGAAACTGGTCACCATGGACGTGGGTTTCGACCGGAACAACGTGCTGATTGTCCGAGCCAATCTGCACAACGCGAAGGTGCCGCTCGAGCAGCAACCCGCCATGTTCGACGAAATGGAGCGGCGCTTGCGCACCCTTCCAGGCGTTGTCTCCGCGAGCCGGTCGATCATGACGCCGGTATCCAACTACGTCTGGAACAACAGCCTTGACGTGGATGAGCCGAACGCGCCGACAGGGGATGCCGCTCTCGCGTTCTTCAATTTCGTCTCGCCTGCTTACCTCGGAACCGTGCGTACGCCGCTGCTCGCCGGCCGCGGCTTCAACGATGGCGATACAAAGACAGCGCCTCGTGTCGCGGTCGTCAATGAAATCCTGGCGCGCAAGTTTTTCCCGAATGGCGATGCGCTTGGCAAGTATTTCCGTGTCCATCCCGAACCGGGCAAGCCCGCTCTGCCCATTCAAATCGTCGGGCTGGCGAAAGACGCCAAGTATGAATCCCTGCGTGAGGAAGCGCATCCCACCGCGTACTTCCCGATCGCGCAAGTACCGGAAGACGCGGAAGAGCAGGTCTTCGAGCTGCGAACCGCCGCGCGTCCTTCGGTTCTTGTGACGGCAGTGCAAGAGGCGGTTGCGGGCGTAAGCAAGGAAGTGCCGCTGGATTTCACGACGCTTGCCCGGCAAGTGGACGATTCGCTCGTCGAAGAACGGCTGCTGGCGACGCTTTCGACGTTTTTCGGCGGGCTGGCTCTGGTGCTGGCGATGATCGGTCTCTATGGCGCGCTGAGCTATCTGGTGGCGCAGCGCCAGAGGGAATTCGGGATTCGCATGGCGCTCGGGGCTCCGCGAGATTCCATTCTTCGGCTGGTGATGCGGGACGTGATCCTGGTGCTTGCCGGCGGAGTGACAGCCGGAGTTTGCCTCTCGCTGGCGGCTGTCGGGCTCCTCCAGAAAATGTTGTTTGGACTTGCGGCGCGGGACACCGTGACGTTGCTCGCGTGTATCGGCGTGCTTTCTGTCGTGGCGTTTTTCGCAGGGTATGTGCCGGCGCGGCGCGCGATGCGCACCGATCCGATGGTGGCGCTGCGTTATGAGTAGACCAAGGGCGTCGAGCGCGTATCCGGAATGATCCAGGAGCAGCCATGATCAGCGATCTGTTGTTTCGGCTGCGCGCGTTGTTCCGGCGCGGGGCGATGGAGGCGGAGATGGATGAGGAGCTGCGTGCGCACTTCGAGAACCAAGTAGCCAAGCATGCCGCCTCCGGAATGACGCGCGAAGATGCTGTGCGTCGTGCTCGCCTGGAATTCGGCGGTTATGAACAGGTCAAGGAAGAGTGCCGGGACGCCCGCGGCGTGGGCTGGCTGGAAACGACGCTTCAGGATGTACGCTACGCCTTGCGCATGCTGCGGAAGAACTCCGGCTTCGCGGCCGTCGCCATTCTCACACTGGCGCTGGGAATCGGCGCGAACACTGCGATTTTTTCGGTTCTCGACTCCGTCCTCTTGCGGCCCCTGCCCTACCAGGATCCAGCGGGCCTCGTGATGCTCTGGGAAAACAATTCACAGCACCCGAACCCGCACAACACCGTCTCGCCTCCGGATTTCCTGGATTGGCAGAACCGCAATACCGTTTTCACCGAACTGGCTGCGCTGTTCGACCAGCACGCCAATCTCACCGGAAACGGACTGCCTCAGGAAGTCATTCTCGAGGATGTCTCCGCGAATTTCTTTTCGGTGCTGGGCGTACGCCCGATACTCGGCCCCGGCTTCACACCCGAGAACGGGAAGGCAGGGCACGACAACGTCGTGATTCTCAGCTACGGTTTCTGGAAAGAGCGGTTTGCGGGCGATCCCGAGGTCATCGGCAAAGCTATTGCGCTCGGTGGGCACGAGCAAACTATTGTCGGCGTCGCTCCGGAAAATTTCACCTGGTTTATCAAGGACGGCTCTTTCACGGGAGCGAAGCCGGAAATGTGGACTCCGTTCGTGTTTCCGAAAACCTTCAGCGATCGCAAGGACGTCGGCCGATTTTTGACGGTGGTCGCGCGCCTGAAACCCGGCGCAACGGTTCCGGGAGCGCAATCGCAGATGACGGCAATCGCCGCTCAGATCGCCGAGGAGTATCCCGATTTTAACGCCTATTGGGGCGCCAACGTTGTGCCGGTGCGCGACCAGATTTCGGGCGAACTGCGTCCAGCGCTTTTGATTCTGGCGGGAGCTGTCGCCTTCGTGCTGCTGATTGCCTGCGCTAACGTATCGAGCCTCTTGTTGGCGCGCGCGGCCGCGCGCGAACGGGAAATCGCCGTGCGCACGGCAATCGGCGCCAGTCCGTGGCGTATCGCGCGCCAGCTGCTGACCGAAAGTGTTCTTCTGGCGCTGATTGGCGGCGTGATCGGCATTCTGCTATCTGTCTGGGGCGCGAATCTGGTACTCGCAGCGAGCCCCAAGAATCTTCTCGGCGTGAGTTCCCTTCCCGTAGACTGGCGCGTTCTTGGCTTCGCCGCTGGAGCCACGTTGCTGGCCGGTTTGCTGTTCGGCTTCCTGCCCTCCTATATCGCCGCGCACTCCGGGATTTCAGCGACGCTCAAGGAGGGAGGCCGCGGATCGTCGGCGGGAAAACGGCGCGGGTTCGCGCGGGCCGCGTTCGTGGTCGGACAAATGTGCCTTGCGCTTGTTTTGCTCGCAGGCTCGGGGCTGCTGATTCGCAGCTTCGTTCGGCTGGCTGGTGTCGACCCGGGTTTTGATGCAGGCCATTTGCTCAGCTTCAAAATATCTCTGCCCACTTCGAAATACCGCGATGACAAGGCGCTGCTCACGTTTTTCCAGCAACTGCTCGCGCGGATTTCGCGGCTTCCCGGCGTGCGCGCGGTCAGCATGTGCAGCTTTCCGCCGTTTACCGGCCTTGGTTCGGCGACGGGAGTTCACGTCCTTAGCCAGCCCGAAAGGTCGCTGATGGACCTCCCGGTGGCGGCAGTGCGCATGGTCGGGAAGAACTATTTCTCGACCATGCAGATTCCGCTGCGAGCCGGCCGCGATTTCAACGAGCAGGAACTGACCGAAGAACGGCACGTGGTCATCGTCAACCAGGCCTTTGTCGACCAGTGTCTCCACGGCTCGAACCCGCTCGGCCAAAAAGCGGTCATCTATATGAAGAGTTTGGAGGAGAGCAAGAACACGCCGTCGGAAATCATCGGCGTGGTTGGCGATGTCCGCCAAATGGGGCTGGACACACCGGCCGAACCCACCGTCTACTGGCCGCATCCGGAGCTGGTCCTTTCAGAGATGACCATTGTCCTTCGCGCGGAAAAAGATCCGCTTCAACTGGTCGCCGCGGTGCGCAGCGAACTGCGGCAAATGGATCCCGAGCAGCCCATGGCCGCCATTTCCACCATGGACGACCTCTTGGCCGGATCGCTCGCGCGCTCGCGCTTCACGATGCTCGTGCTCGGCGTGTTTGCCGCGCTGGCGTTGGTGCTGGCTTCTGTCGGCATTTATGGCGTTATCGCTTACAGCGTCACGCAGCGCACACAGGAATTCGGCATCCGCATGGCGCTGGGGGCGAATCAGCGGGACGTGCTGCGGCTCGTGCTCGGTCAGGGAACGCGGCTCGCCTTTCTGGGCATCGGCCTCGGAGTCGCGGCCGCGCTCGTCGTGACCCGCCTGATGGCCACGCTGCTCTACGGCGTCAGCGCCACCGATCCGCTTACGTTTACCGCGGTCGCGCTGCTGCTCGCGCTGGTCGCCCTCGGGGCGTGCTACATCCCGGCGCGCCGCGCCACGCGCGTCGATCCCATCGTAGCCTTGCACTACGAATAGGCTGGCGAGCGCCGAACGGGGCACCTGGCGAGAGGAAGGAGCTCGGAGTACGCCATGTTAAGTGACCTGCTATTCCGTCTTCGTGCGCTGTTCCGGCGCAAAACCGTCGAAGCGGAGCTTGACGAAGAGCTCCGCTCGCATTTCGAGAATCAAGTCGAGAAATTTGTCGCTTCCGGCCTGCCGCGCGCGGAGGCTGTCCGCCGGACGCGCCTCGAATTCGGCGGCTACGAGCAGCTCAAAGAAGAGTGCCGCGACGCCCGCGGTGTGAATTTCATCGAGACACTTCTCCGCGACGTGCGGCTCGGTTTCCGGGCCATGAAGCGCAGCCCCGGATTGACACTCGTGGCTGTCTTATCCCTCGCCCTCGGGATCGGGGCGAACACGGCCATATTCAGTTTGCTCGACGCACTCTTGTTCACCTCTCTGCCTGTCGAGGAGCCTTCGAAGCTCGTTTTATTCGGAGCCGGCAGGTGGGCTGGAAGCCAGGATACGCTGCCGGATCGCAGCTGGGAGCTGTTCTCCTATCCCTTCTACCGCGAAATCAGCAAACAAAATGCCGTTTACGCCGGCGTCACCGCCGTCCACAGCATCGAGTTCAGTACGCACGGCGGGGTCGACGGCGGCAGTGCGGAGCTGCTGAAAGCTGATCTTGTTTCAGGGACATTTTTTTCGGTATTGGGCGTCAAACCGGTTCTCGGCCGCGTCCTCGATGAGGCCGATGATCAAACGCCGGGCGCGGGTCCGGTCGCGGTGGCGAGCTATTCCTGGTGGAAGCGGCGCTTCCTGAATAATCCTTCCGTGCTCGGAAAGACCTTCCGGTTCGAATCCACGGTTTACACGATCGTCGGCGTGGCCCCGCCAGGATTCTTCGGCACGAACGTGGGGCAGGAACCCGACGTGTGGATCCCGCTGTCCATGGAAAAAGAAATCTCGCCCGGATGGAACGGGCTCAACGAAAAATTCTTCCAGTCACTCTATATCATTGCCCGGCTCAAGCCGGGTGTCACCGTCGAACAGGCTTCCGCCGATACGAATTTTCTTTTCAAGCAAATTCTGCGGAGCGAATACGTGAGCCCGCAGCCCACTCCCAAGGAGCTGGCGGCGATCCAACACGCCCAGATTGATCTCACATCCGCAGCAAGAGGGTTATCGAATCTGCGAATCCAGTATTCGCTTTCACTCGAAATCCTCATGGGTGTTTCCGGGCTTGTGCTGCTGATTGCTTGTGCCAATATTGCCAATTTGCTGCTGGCGCGGGGAACGGCTCGTTCGCGCGAATTCGCGGTTCGCGCGGCGCTGGGCGCGAGCAGGTTGCGCCTGTCGGCGCAGCTCGCGACAGAGAGTCTTCTCTTCGCATTGCTCGGCACGGGACTGGGAGTGGTCATGGCCTGGCGGGCCGGGGATTTTCTCCTTGGAATGCCCGCCGGCGGCGGGCATTCCCCGCTCTCCGCCACACCCGATCTCCGCGTACTCGCGTTCTCACTCCTTCTCACAATCCTTACGGCCCTGCTGTTCGGAATGGCCCCGGCGATTCGCTCGGCGCAGTTCCAGTTGACATCTTCTTTGAAGGACGGCCGCGGAACGGTGCGGGCCCAAGCGAAGAGCCCGCTGGCAAGGGCGCTCCTCGTCTTGCAGATCGCTCTTTCCCTGGTGCTGCTGGCCAGCGCGGGACTCTTCTTGCGCACGCTGCTGAACTTCGCGCATGTCGATACCGGCTTTGAAAAGCAAAACGTCCTTGTCTTCCAGCTTGACGAGTACGCGGCGGGTTACCAGCCGGACGCGCGTCTGGAAAACCTGCTCAACCAGATCGAGGAGCGCGTAGGCGCCGTTCCGGGAGTGCGGGCCGCGAGCTTCTCGCTGTTCACCTTCAACCAGGGAGAGTGGTCCAACGACGTCACACTCGAAGGAATCTCCAGAAACTCTGAAAATAGCGAGGAGGTCTTGATGAACCGCGTGGGCGCCGGCTATTTTGCGGCTCTCGGTTTGCCGGTGCTCTCCGGCCGCACGTTCACTCCTCGAGACAACGAGAGGGGGCCAATGGTTGCGGTGATCGACGAAACCATGGCGCGCCGGTTCTTCCCCGGAGAATCTCCGATCGGCCGTCATTTCGGTTTTGGCGATGACCCGGCGCACAGCGGCGACTACGAGATCATTGGAGTCGTGAAGAACGCAAAGTACGAGTCGCTCCGGGAGCGTCCGCATCCGGCCGCGTATTTCCCTCATTCTCAGCACGTCACCTACCTTCCGAATCTCGCGGTCAAATTCTCGGGAGATGCCGCTCAGATCACGCAGCAAGCGCGGCTAGCGATCGAAGAAGTGACTCGCGATGTCCCGATAGGCGAGGTTTCGACGTTGGCGGTAGAGGTCGACAGTTCCGTTTCGAAATACAGGCTGGTCGCCCAGCTCTCTCTGTTCTTCGGGCTGCTGGCCGTCTTTCTGGTCTCCATCGGCATTTATGGATTGTTTTCTTATACGGTCGCCCGCCGCACGAATGAGATTGGCATTCGCATGGCTCTGGGGGCCAAGCCTTCGGAAATTATGGGAATGGTATTAAGCGAAGGTGTGCTTTTGACCTTGCTCGGACTGTTGATTGGACTTTCTGTTTCGCTCGGCTTGACGCGTCTGCTCTCTTCGTTTCTCTTCGACGTTGGCCCTAACGACCCGCTGACCTTCGCGCTCGCCACGATCTTCTTGATCCTGGTTTCGCTCATGGCCTGCTACATTCCAGCGCGTCGCGCGACTCGCGTCGACCCCATGGTCGCCCTGCGCTATGAATAATCAACAGCAGAAAGAAGCGCGCAGGTGTCAGGGGGAACAGATCCTGCGCGCTTTAGCAGAGGATGGCTGGGACTACGCTTACGCCAAGTCAAACAGCAGCACCTCGGCATGGTCGAGGCCCGTCAGCGCAACGGCTTTTTCCGCTGAGATGGCTGCGCCATCGCCCTCTTCGAGCCTCGTGCCGTTGAGTTCGACGCGACCGCGAGCGACCTGCACGTAGGCGTGACGATCGGGTTTGAGCTCATGCTTCACGGCTTCGCCCTTGCCGAGCACCGTAGCGTATAGTTCGTTGTCCTGCCGGATTTGCACGGAACCGTCGCGACCATCCGGCGAAGCCACCAGCCGCAGCTTCCCGCGCTTCTCTTCTTCGCTAAACGTCTTCTGGCCGTAGACCGGCTCGAGGCCCTTCTCTTCCGGAAACATCCAGATTTGCAGCAGGTGCACAGGCTCGGCCTTCGAAGCATTGAACTCACTGTGCGTCACGCCGGAGCCTGCGCTCATGTACTGCACGTCGCCAGGGCGTATGACGGAACCGGTCCCCATGCTATCGCGGTGCTCCAGGGCGCCTTCGAGCACGTAGGTGACGATTTCCATATCGCGGTGCGGGTGCGTCGGAAAGCCCCCGCCCGGCGCGACGCGGTCATCGTTCAGCACGCGCAGCGTGCGGAACTGCACATGCTTCGGATCGTAATAGTCGGCAAACGAAAACGTGAAATAGGTATCCAGCCAGCCGTGGTTGAAATGTCCGCGGTCCTGGCTTTTGCGGATATCGATCATGGTCCACCTCCCGGGTTTGACAGGGGCATAATACTTGTTATAACAACTATTGTCAAGAGGTGCATTGCGCCCGCTCTCTTCCCTGACCCGGCCGCCTCCCCTCTTTTCCACATCCTCCACATCTCCTTGGAGTTACAGGTACTTGCGTCCCATTCCCGGAGGCCTCCCTTTGGTGTAGAGTGGGGAAGTAAGAGGCTTTCGCTGTTTCTGAGGACCGCCATGGATTCCGCGACTACGGCAACGCAAACGAAAAAAGCTGAGGACGCCTCCGCTTCCCGCGAATCGCTCACCATCACCGACAACCGCAGCGGCAAGAGTTACGAAATCCCCATAAAAAACGGCGCCATCCGGGCCATGGACTTGCGACAGATCAAAGTGGATCCCGCCGAATTCGGGATGATGAGCTACGATCCTGCCTACAACAACACGGCCTCCTGCATCAGCAAAATCACCTTCATTGACGGCGACGCTGGCATCCTGCGCTATCGCGGCTACCCCATCGAGGATCTCGCCGAAAAAAGCACTTATCTCGAAACCGCGTATCTGCTGCTGCACGGCGAATTACCCACCGCGGCGCAGCTGAAGGAATGGACCTACAGCGTCACGCATCACACCTTCATCCACGAAAGCATCAAGAAGTTCCTCGACGGGTTTCATTACGACGCGCATCCGATGGGAATGATGATTTCAACCATCGCGGCGCTTTCGACCTTCTATCACGATGCCAAGGATATTTTTGACGCCGAGTCACGACGCAAACAGACCTACCGGCTCGTCGGCAAGATGCCCACGATCGCAGCCTTCTCCTACCGGCATACTCTCGGAATGCCTTTCGTCTATCCCGACAACGAGCTCAGCTATCCCGGAAATTTCCTAAATATGCTTTTCCGCACGACCGAGGCGAAGTACCGCCCGAATCCGACGCTCGAGCACGCGCTCGATGTGCTCTTCATTCTCCACGCCGATCACGAACAGAACTGTTCGACCAACACCATCCGCGGCGTTGGAAGCTCGCATGTCGATCCCTATTCGGCCACAGCCGCGGCCATCGCCGCGCTGTACGGCCCGCTCCATGGCGGAGCCAACGAAGAAGTGCTGCACATGCTCCTGGAGATCGGCACGGTTCAAAAAGTTCCGGAATTCATCAAGCGCGTGAAGGCTGGCGAGGTCAAGCTCATGGGCTTCGGCCACCGCGTTTACAAGCATTACGACCCCCGCGCCCGCATCATCAAGAAAGTGGCATACGAAGTTTTTGAGCTGATGGGCAAAAATCCGCTGCTCGAGATTGCTCTCGAGTGCGAACGCATCGCTCTCGAAGACGAATACTTCATCAAGCGCAAGCTCTATCCCAACGTGGACTTCTACACCGGCCTCATCTACCAGTCCATGGGCTTTCCGATTTCGATGTTCCCGGTGCTTTTTGCGATTCCGCGCACATCCGGCTGGATCGCCCAGTGGCAAGAGATGCTCCTCGATCCTGAACAGAAAATCGCCCGGCCGCGGCAAATCTATCTTGGCCACGATACGCGTCAGTACGTCCCCATGGACCAGCGGGGCTAGGAACGACCCTCCATCCAAAACCAAAATGGGCACTCATAATACACGTTCTGTATCATCACGATTAAGTACCTATAGGTACTTTGTTGCTCCAGAAGCAGGCCGCGCCACGTATAGTTGACCGAGAGAGGTGGTATGTCACAGACCCCCAATACGACTGGGACTTCGGCGGTGCGCCGCCGCAGCCAGCGTGTGCTGATGCAAGTCGGCGTCCGCGTTCGCGGAAAGGACTCGCAGGGCCATGCGTTCGATGAAGAAACCGAGACCCTGGCCATCAACGCGCATGGCGCCTTGATCCTGGTGAACGCGCGTGTGACCAGCGGCAGCAAAATGATCATGCAGCACAAGCGCACGCAGGAAGAACAGGAGTGTCACGTCGTTTTTCTTGGCCCCGTGCGCGGAGGGAAAGCCGAGATCGGTCTGGAGTTCTCAGAGCCGCGCCCCACCTTCTGGCGCGTCGCGTTTCCTCCCGAGGACTGGTCGTCGAAACATCCGGATGCCCGTCCGATAACGCTCACCCGCACCGAAAAATAGCGGACACTGTTTCCCGGGCCTCGCACTTATTTTCCCCGCGGGAATCGGCCGTGGCCCGGGCCCCGCATCCCTCGCCCCGAGGGTGACATCCTGCGACGGCGCGCCTGCGTCTAAGACTTCGGCAGCAAAGCGGGAATCTCCCGAAGAATTTACTCTTCGAGCGGAATTCCGTGTAATGCTGCTCCAATCCCCATGTTGACGAACAACGTGTTGCGAAAAATCACGACCTCGCTCTTGCTCATTGTGGTTGTCGCCCTGGGAACGCGCCTGATCTTCGCCTGGTACGAGGTCCGGCAATTTTCACCGCCGGTTCTGAGCATCGTCCCGTTTCAGACCGAAACCGGCCACATCGCTTACTCCCTTGCCGGCGGAAAAGGATTTTCTTCGCCTTTTCAGAGGGATACCGGCCCGACCGCCTGGCTCGCCCCGGTCTATCCCTGTCTTCTTGCCGGCATTTTCAGAGTGTTCGGCATCTACTCGCTCCATTCCTTTTTCGCCGCGCTTGCACTCAATATCCTGTTTTCCGCGGGAGCATGCGTGCCACTTTTCTACGCCGGAAAACGCATCGCCGGCGTTGGCGCCGCCAGCGCCGCCGCTTGGCTGTGGGCTCTCTTCCCCAACGCCCTAATCATTCCCTTCGAATGGATCTGGGACACCTGCCTGTCCGCGCTCTTGGTCGCAACTCTCCTGTGGGCCACGCTGGAACTCGGGGAGTCGCGCCGCGTCCGCGCCTGGTGCCTCTACGGACTCTTGTGGGGCTTCGCGCTGCTCACCAACCCCGCCGTCGCTTTGCTTTTTCCCGTTTTGCTGGGTTGGGCCGCCCATCGCACTCGCATTCGCCGTCCGGCAGCAAACTCGATGCTCCGACTGCTGCTCGCCGCTGCAGTCGCTGCTCTCTGTTGTTTGCCCTGGACCATTCGCAACTACGTTCAATTCCACAAGCTCATCCCGCTGCGCTCCAACTTTCCATTCGAGCTGTACATCGGCAACAACGAAAACTACGATGACCAGCACAAATCCCGCCCCGGGGCCATCACCCAGGACCGCGAAATCCTGCGCTACGTGCGCATGGGCGAGACCGCATTCATGGAAGAAGAAAAAAGAAAAGCTGTCGCGTTTATCGTGGCGCATCCGCGCATCGAGGTCTGGCTCACGGCAGAAAGATTCGTGGACTTCTGGGTGGGAACGGCCACACCGTTCGCCGCGTTTCGACAAGCCGATTCGCTCTGGCTCCGTTTGATACTGCTGTCGAATGACGCGGCGCCCCTCGGCGCGCTTTTCGGAATCGCCGTCCTTCTTGCCACGAAAAATGAGTACGCATTACCGACTATCGCCATTCCCTTGATTTTTCCGCTGCTTTACTATGTGACGCATACTTCGCTGCGTTATCGCCATCCCATCGATCCCGTCGTGCTTCTTCTCACCGCCATCGGCATGCATGGACTGTGGCGCTGGTTCACCCCGAAGCGCCCGAGCGCAGCACCGGCCGAAATCTCCAGCTCCTAATACAGATGAAAATAGCCGTCCTGTTCGACGAGCCGCACGGGCACGCCAAAGAGCGACGATAAATGGTCTGCTGTGAGAATTTCCCGCTTGGAGCCGTCCGCCAGAATCCGCCCCTCTCCTAAAAGCACCACGCGTTCAATTTCAGGAATGATTTCAGCAACATGATGAGTGACCAGCAGAATGCCCAGCCCGCTCCGGGCCAGCTCGCGCATCGTATCGCGCAATTGAAATTGCGCCGCGATGTCCAGGGCGTTGCTGGGCTCATCGAACAGCAGCGTCTCCGGATTGTGGACCAGAGCTCGTGCGATCAGCGTCCGCTTGGCTTCGCCCGATGACATTTGAGAAACGGCGCGCCCGGCGAGATGCGCGATTCCCAGCCTCTCAAGCGTGGCATCCGCGCGGGCCAGATGGTCAGGGTCAGGATGATGGTGCGGAAAGATGCGCGTACTGCTGAAAAATCCGGAAAGCACCACGTCGCGACCGGTGGCGTCCGTGGTGCAGGAAGCCAGCAGATCCGGCGAAACGATCCCCAGCAGCGAACGCAGCTCGAATATATTCCAGCGTTCGCGCCCGAGAATCGAAATCGAGGATCCTTCGCGTGCCACGGGATAACACTCGCGCGTAATGGTCTTAATCAGCGTGGATTTGCCGCATCCATTGGGTCCGAGGATGCAAACGTGTTCGCCGGCACCGATGCGAAGCGAAACGCCATCGAGCGCCGGCCGTCCGGCGGACTCTCCGCGCACGACGGTGACGTCGTCGAGGGCCAGGAGTGGCGGCGGCGTGGTCATTTCGGATTCATGGAAAACGGGAACTATATCCTAAACAAGCGGAAATAAGAGAGAAGGGACCAAGAAAAACGCAAGGCGGTTTTGTTGCCGGTACACGCGCGCAACTACCGAAGAAGCGGTTTTGAGCTGACTGGCACTCCGTACAGGTAACTGATAAAACGTTAAAGTGAGCGGAAATCCAAAACCTATTGGCGGAGCATCATAATGGGCTGGATGGCGGTGATTATGCCTAGATACAAAGCCAATATGGCATGGCTAGGGTTAAGTGCCCTGTTTTGGAACTTTCCAGCCATGGCTTTGGCTCAGTCTCAAGACCCGCCCGTCTCCGCTGGAGCCGATTCGAGCCTCCCCGGCCCGCTGCCCATCGGGACTTCCGCGCGCGGGCGTTTACCCGAACCCAAGTCGCTTGGCAGCATCAGCGGCATTGTTCTGGATGCAACGGGAGCCCTCGTGGCCGGAGCCAGCGTGAAGCTCACACGGGAAGATGCCACCTCAATCCTGGAAGTGGCGTCCAATGAAGATGGACGGTTTTCCTTTGCCAACATCGCTCCCGGACGGTTCCTTCTCACCATTACGTTGGCTGGTTTCGCGGCGCAAACATTCTCAGGAGTTCTAAATGCAGGAGAAGTTTACACCGTCCCCGAAACGTCCCTGACTATTGCCACCGCCGTCACCGAGGTTCGCGTCGTTCCGAACCTCACCGCCGAAGCGCAACTGGAGATCCGCGAACAAGAGAAGCAGCGCGTGCTCGGCGTCATTCCCAATTTTTATGTCAGCTATGTCCCTAACGCGGCTCCTCTCACACCGAAACAAAAGTTCGAACTTGCATGGAAGACGACCGTGGATCCTGTCACCTTCGGGCTGAATGGAGCCATCGCGGGCATTCAGCAGGCGCAGAATGATTTCCCTGGATATGGACAGGGTGCACAAGGTTTTCTGAAACGCTACGGCGCCTCTTATGCGGACCTTGCCACAGAAACGTTCATCGGCGGCGCCATACTGCCGTCGCTCCTCAAACAGGATCCGCGCTATTTCTACAAGGGAAGCGGCAGCAAGCGTTCGCGCTTTCTCTATGCGATTGCCAATGCCGTGATTTGCAAAGGCGATGATGGACGCTGGCAGGCGAATTACTCCGGTATCCTCGGAAGCATCGCCGCAGGCGGTATCTCGAACCTCTACTATCCGGCGCAGGACCGCAACGGAGCGGCATTGACGTTTGAAAATGCGCTTATCGAAGTTGGCGAGACTGCCGCAGCCAATCTGCTTCAAGAATTTGTTGTCCGAAGACTGACGCCAGGCGCTTCCACCCACCAACCGGTCGAACCCTAAAAGAGAGCCGGCCAGAAACGGCCGCGCGGCGAAGCAGGGGCTCGCTTGCCTCTAGAGAAGAGACAACGCTGGAGATGTGAAAACTCTCATCGCAAGAATCTGGCGCAATACCCCTTGAGGCACAGACGCGAATTCCGGAGTCCAGCTGTCCAATACAGGACAGTTTTCGGGTTTGCTCCGTGCCAGAGTTTCTGAGATGTCGATGCCTTTGGCGGGAAGAGTCATCCTGCTGGCCGTTCTCGCACCGCCGGCGGGTTCGTGGATCATCAAAAATATCGAGGAGTCGAACCGGAATGCCGGTACCAGAGTGCTGCCGTCGGCGCTCCTGCCCCGCATGTCCGGATGCTGTAACCGGGCAGCGCGAAATGCGGAGCAAGGACGATGAAGCGTACCCGGCGCGAGATGCTGGCCGTCGGAGCTACGACGCTTTTGGCTGCGGCTGCCGGACGAAACGGCCTGCATTTCGGAAGCGGCGAAATTCCGGAAGATTTGGCGAAGTGGAAATTTTCGAAGCCTCTGCGCGTTCCCCCGGTACTTAGTCCCGTTCGAATCGACGCGAAAACCGACTACTACGAGATCACGCAAAAAGAAGCGGACGTGGAACTCCTGCCGGAGTTGCACACGCGGATCTGGGGCTACGAAGGGATGTTCCCCGGGCCGACCATCAAGGCGCGCCGGGGCCGGCGAACAATCGTGCGCCAAACGAATCAACTGCCGCATAAAACGGTGGTGCACTTGCACGGCGGCGTGACGGAAACAGACTCCGACGGCTTTCCGACCGACATGATCATGCCGGGCGAATCGAGATCGTATGTGTATTCGAACGAAGGCCGGGGCGCAACGCTTTGGTACCACGATCATGCCATGGATCGCACAGCACAGAACCTGTACATGGGGCTTGCCGGGCTGTACATCATTGAGGATGAGAGCGAGGCCGGCCTGGGACTGCCAGTCGCCGAATACGACGTTCCGCTGATTCTTCAGGACCGCTCCTTTGGCCCGGACGGCAACTTTGTTTATCATGCGGGGCGAGGCGGGCGGATGGGCGCGCACGGAACCGTGGTGCTCGTCAACGGCGTACCCTGGCCGCGCTTTGCGGTAGCCAGGCGGAAGTATCGCTTCCGTATACTGAACGCATCGAACGCCACCGTTTTCGAGCCTGCGCTTCAGAATGGACGGCCGCTGATTCAGATTGCCACGGACGGCGGGTTGCTTCCGATGCCGATCGAGTGCCAAAGTATCCCTCTCGCGATGGCGGAGAGAACAGACGTGGTCGCCGATTTTTCGGAATATCCGATTGGCACGCAGATCGTTTTGAGCAACCTCAGCGGAAAAGGCCCGCAAAGCGAAATCATGCGATTCGAGGTCGCGCGCGATGGGCCCGTTGAAAATCCAATTCCCCAAAAGCTCAGCAACATGGAACCGCTCGACCCGAAACTTGCCGCGCGGACACGGATCTTTGAATTTGGAATCTCCGTCGAGTTTAAAATTCCACCGCTCACCTGGACGATCAATGGCAAAGAATTCAATCCCAAGGCGAGCCTGGCGCAAGTGGAGTACGGGCAGGTCGAGATCTGGCATCTCAAGAACCGAAAGTTTGGCTCCCTCGAGATGATCCATCCCGTGCACATCCATTTGATCAATTTCCAGATTCTTGAACGGAACGGGGAAGCGCCGAAACCGTGGGAGCGGGGCTGGAAAGACACTGTTTCGCTGGACAACGGCGAAGAGGTGAAGCTCATCATGAAGTTCGACGGCTACCGTGGCCGCTATCTGATGCACTGCCACAATCTAGAGCATGAGGATCACAGCATGATGGCGCGGTTCGACGTCATCTAACCATTCTTCGAACGGCATTGGATGCCCGGGAGGGCTTCGAGCGGATTGCCTCTCTAGCCTCATCAAAAATAAAAAGGAGGTGAAAACCGCAGGGTTCTCACCTCCCGGGGTGGGGTGGGGTGTTACAGGACAATCCCTAGGCGGCCTTGCAGCCCTGCCCTGCCAGGCAGGTCTGCGGCCTCACTCGCTGCTTCAATTGCGTAAGAGACTCACCACCAAAGGGCTTGCCTTGAGGGTTTTGTAGCACTGCGTCACGCAGGTGTCAACGGCAAAAGCAACCCGCTCCTTGAAAAATCATCGTTTCCGGAAATCAGCTTGGCGGAGATGCAATTTTCGCGTGATCCAGGATCTCACGGACCAAGCGGCTGAGACTTGAAGGGCTATACGGCTTTTGCAGATACCGCCCGGTGGCCTCCAGTCCCCTCGATTCCTGCGAATAGCCGCTCGTGAACAGTATGGGAAGCCTTCCGAACCGTTCCACAAGCTTTGCCGCTGCCTCCTGACCTCCCAGCCTGGGCATGACCAGGTCCAGGATAGCCATCGCGGGTGCTTCGCTTTCGCACAGCCGCAACGCTTCCTCTCCATCCACGGCGGAAAGTACGCGATAGCCCAGATTGACGAGGGTTTGTCTGGCCATCTCCCGGATAGCGTCATGATCTTCCGCGAGTAGCAGTGTTTCCGTTCCGCGCACCTCAGAAAACGATGCCGCCCGCGTCCGGGCTGGTGATGCCTCAAGAAGGTGGTCCGATGCAATGGGGAGGTAGGCCCGGAAAAGAGTGCCCTGTCCCACTTCGCTGTACACGTGAATGAATCCTCCATGCTGTTTGACGATTCCGTATGCGGTTGCGAGACCCATGCCGCTATTCTTGCCCGGCTCTTTATGCGAGAAAAACGGCTCGAACACGTGCTCGCGCATGTCTGCGTCCATCCCGACGCCGGTGTCCGAGACGGACAGTACGGCGTACCGGCCCGCCGTCACGTAGGGGTAAAACCGGCAGTAGGATTCGTCGATATCCGCCATCTCCGTTTCAATCAGCAGCCGGCCTCCCTTTGGCATGGCGTCCCGCGCATTCAGGCAAAGATTCATCAGCACCTGCTCGATTTGTGCCGGATCGGCCTTGAGCGGATCGAGCGGCGCATTGATCACCTTCAGTTCGATATTTTTCGGGATCACCTTGTCCAGAAAGCTGGTCAGATCGCTGGTGACCGCGTTCAGGTCCACGCTTCGGGGCTGCAGTATCTGACGGCGCGCAAAGGCGAGCAGTTTCCGGGTCAAGGCAGCAGCACGCTCAGCCTGCTCCCGAATACGTACGAAGCGTTCCGCAATCTCCGGATAGCTCCGGGCTTGATCGAACCCCAGCTCGGCCCAACCCAGAATCGCTCCGACGACATTGTTGAAATCGTGAGCGATGCCCCCGGCAAGCTGGCCGATGGCCTCAAACTTTTGCGACTCGTGCAGTTGCCGCTCCGTGGCGCGAACGGCGGTTACATCCTCGGCCATCACTTCGGTGGAGGCCGTCAGATCCGCGGCGGAGAGCCCGCGCAGATGGAGGCGCACGACGACCATCCCGCCATCGCGCCTGCGCCACTGCGTCTCCGCGCTGTGCACCTTGCCTTCGCCTTGGCAGGCGGCCATGCATTCCGCGTACTCCGTCGGATAACGGAATACGTCGCCCACCACCGCGGGCGGGTCGAGCTCCTCGGCGGACCCACACCCCAGTATGCGCAGGAGCGCAGGATTGGGATCGAGGAAGCAGCCCTCCCGGGAAATGCGAAAAATGCCGTAAACGGAGTGCTCCACCAGTTGGCGATTGCGGGCTTCGGACAGCGATAGCGCTGCTTCCGCTCTCTTACGTTCTGTGATTTCCAGGACCACGACGCTGATGGCGGTAATCACTCCGCTATCACCACGAAGCGGGTGAAAGCTAGCCAGCCAGGTCCGCGGGGCTCCGGATTGGGATTGTGTGGTGCCCTGTATTTCCACGTTAAGAATCGATTCCCCGCGGGAAAAGACTCGCCGCAAGTAGGGCTCGACGGCCTTCGCGACATCGGGATTCACGTCCCGCGTCATCAGGCCTCTGTGCCGCTCTGCCTGAAGTCCGTTGAAGCGCGCGAGCTGCTCATTCACCCGCAGGTAGCGCAAGTCCGGACCGTAAACGGCGAGACCAATCGGGGCCGTTCGATAGATCTGTTCGAGCTCTGCAAATTGCTCGCGGGCGCGCGCTTCGCTCTCTCCTAGCGCCTGGTGCGCTCGCGCATTTTCGTCCCGCAGACTCTTCTCCTGCATCGCGCGTTTCAACGCCGAAGGAAGCCGATTCAAATGCTCCTTCAGAATGTAATCGTTCACTCCCTGCTTGATGCATTCGACGGCGGCTTCCTCTCCGAGCGTGCCCGTCACCAGCAGAAACGGAATATCCTTTCCCCTGTCGCGCACTTCTTTGAGCGCATCGAGCCCCGTCCAGTTCGGCAGACGATAGTCTGCCAGGACGGCGTCAAATTTGGCGCTTTCCAGCGCCGCCAGGAATTCCTCCCGGTCTTGGGCAATCGTACATTCCACGTCGAATCCGGAAGCTTTCAGTTCCAGCAGCGTTAGCTCGGCATCCTGGATCGCGTTTTCGAGAAGGAGCAGGCGCAGCGGCTTCGTGCTTTCCGACCGACGCAACTCTTCGAGCAGTATCGATTTCATTCGCCCCTCTCCACCGGTCTTGCCGCTACGCATAAACACGGGCCGCTTCGCGTGCCTGACACCCTCCGCCCCGACCGCGCCCGTCACGCGAACCGCGCCCCCGAATTGACTCGCCTCTTCATGAAGACCCGCTAGCGCTCCATTCGGCTGTCTTGCCGCGTGCCGGCCTGGCTCAGTACGGCTTCGGCCTGCCTTAGTTCGGACTCAACGGCATCGAGAAATTCAGCAAAAGACCTCGGGTCATTGGCACCCCAATAACCCACGCCAAGGCGCAACGCGAGAGGACCCCGTGGTTTACGGCTCTGGTTGTGAATGGCCAAACGGGATTCCACGCGCTGACGAAGCACCGAGGCGCTGGGTTCCGCCGCGTCGACGGCCAAGGCCGCAAACTGGGCATCGCCGAGCCTCCCGAGAAAATCACTGCGCCGGAAGCAGCTCCCGACGAGTTCGGCCGTCTCGCGAACCGCCTGTTCGATGCCTAGGGAACCCAGTTCCTCCTCTAGCGAGGAATAATTTTCGACCAGCGCACAGAGAAGAATCAGCGTGCCTCCGGAGCGCATCGCCGTCTCCATCGCCCGGGTCCCGAGCGTCGTGAACCCGTCCCGGTTGTACAATCCCGTTAGCTTGTCCCGGAGAAGATCGGCAAGGCCTTCGACCGTATTGCGCTCAAGCGCAGCCCGCAGCACGCGTTCGAGGGTGCGCCCGTCCATGAAACCCTTCAGCAGATAGTCGATCGCGCCTTCCGAGATACTGCGCGCGGCATAGCTCTTGTCAACGATATCGGCAAAAACGATGAGCGGGATGCTCGGAGCCGCGCGGTGTACACGGCGCACGGCTTCGAGTGGATCGGGCTTTCCAAGCGAAAGATCAAGCAGGATGGTTTCCGGTGAGGTGAGTTCTATCGACAGAAGCAGAGCCGACACCGTCGGGACGACGCTCAATTCCAATGCGCTATGAGGCCCCGGATACAACATACGCAGGGAATCTGCGGCTTCTCCTGATCCGCTCTCCGCCAGCAACACGCGGAATTTCCTTCCACTCATGCGTGAAACCTCCCTTCGCGGATTCCGCCCTCTCGGCGCGGACGAAAACAGACAGCATCACGAATCAGCCGGCAGCCCACACGATCTGAATCTTCATCGCGAGACAACTTTTGGCGAGACTGGAGAGGGCAGTCCTCTAGAATCGAGTTTTCCAGACGGGTGAACTTCTATGAAGGGGTAGAACTATTTTGGCGCAGCCGCGGGAGGAGTCAATAGACCTTCCCCGGGGGGACACGGAAGTGCCACTGCCAGCCGCAGCGAGGGATTCCTACCCCACCCGGTAGAGAGAGACCGGGGCCCCGTTACGTTATTTTGACGTCCCGGCGAGAATCGCCCGTTCCGGAACGAAAATCTCGTCGATTTTTTCTGCGAGCACAAAATCGTAGTCGCTTATGCCTTTTACGCTATGCGTGGTGAGGTCGATCACTACTTTGTTCCAGACGTTAGACCACTCTGGATGGTGATTCATTGCTTCGGCAACGAGAGCGACGCGCGTCATGTTGCCGAAGGCAGCCACAAAATCCTTGCAAGTGTATTCCTGGTGCAGTTTGCCGTGGACGATTTTCCAGCCGGGCAACTTGGAAAGGAGCGCCTGTATTTCGCCGTCGGTCAATTTTTTTGCTGGCATCGTGTGGTCCTCCGGAAGCGCGGGTGAGGGGCAATTCCATTATGTGCCGTCCGGCGTTGCTCGGCAAGATTCGGGCGGCGATCGCTTTACCGCGTGGCTCGGAGGGTTGTGTGCGTTGGCCGTTGAATGCCTGAGCAAATTCCACTATCGTAGAGGTTTCTTTTGCGGCTAAAAAATGCGCCGTGTGCGCCGCGCTCTGCAATGGACGGGGGAAATCGTGAAGAAGAAGATTCGAGTGATTCAATATGGCATTGGGCCCATCGGCGCGTCGATCGCTCGCCTGATGCGCGAGAAGCAGGCCATTGAAATTATCGGCGCCATTGACACCGATCCAGCCAAAGTGGGCCGCGACCTCGGCGAAGTGGCCGGGGCGACGGATGCGCCGTGGGGCGTGAAAGTTTCCGCCGACTCGAAAGAAGTGCTCGAACAAGCGGCCGACGTCGTGATCCACTCGACTTCGTCTTCCCTTCCGAAAGTGATGGACCAGCTGCTCGCCTGCCTCGAAGCAGAATCGTGCATCGTTTCGACCTGCGAGGAGCTCTCTTATCCGCTGCGGACCTACCCTGAACTCTCGGCGCAACTGGACAAAGCCGCGAAGGACTGGGGCGTGGCGCTGGTCGGAACGGGCGTAAACCCGGGCTTTGTGATGGACAAGCTGGTCATTACGCTCGCAGCGGTTTCGCAGCGCATCGAGCATGCCAGGGCTGTGCGCATTGTGGACGGCGGCAAACGCCGGTTGCCGCTGCAGAAGAAGATCGGAGCGGGGATGGCCGAAGCAGAGTTTCGTTCCGAGGTGAAAGCCGGGGTGATCAAACATGTCGGCCTGCCCGAGTCCGTCGCGATGATTGCAGACAGCCTGAACCTGCCGGTGGACCAGATTACGGAAACGATTGAACCGAAGATCGCTACCGAGCGTGTCGAGACCGAATATTTGACCGTCGAAGCCGGACAAGCCGCGGGCGTCCATCAAATCGCGCGCGGGGTCGGCGGCGGAAAAGAACTTGTCTACCTCGAGCTGCAGATGTACGTCGGCGCAAAAGATCCCGGCGATACGATTGCCTTAAAAGGCCATCCGAACATCAGCCTCGTGATTCCCGGCGGAACGCACGGCGACGTTGCGACCGCGTCGGTCGTGGTCAACTCGATTCCGGTGATCCTGGATGCGCCCGCGGGACTGCGAACGGCGCGCGACCTGCCGATAGGATTCTTCTCGCCCCATGCCAGGCCGTGAACCTTACGGATAGCGCTGCCGGATTTTCACCGTCCGGTCGAGTTCATCGTACACTTCCAGAATTTTCAGCTGCAGGTCCTTGTCGATCGCCGCAGCATTGAGAAATTCCTGAACCTGCAGCCGGGCGGCGGCGGATTGCTGCCCGCCGATGAAGGCATTGAGCCAGCCAAGAACGAAAAATATCTTGCGTTCGCGCTTGATTTCGGGCAAAGCGTCGAGCGCGGGCTTCAAGTAGGGCAGCGACAGCTCGGATTGATTCCAATAGTTGAACGCGCCGAGGCTCTGTTCGATCCAATCTTCGGGACGGGATGGATCATGGAGATAGTCCTCGAAGTATTTTTGTTTCGAGGCGCTGTCCGGGCGAGCGGCCTGAGCCACATAAGCGTATTTCTGGCCGTCACCGGTGGTGTCGCGTTTCTGCTCGGCGGCCAGTACAGAATCGGCCTCGGGGTCTCTGAGGGCGATCAGCGACGTGACCATGGTCCAGCGGTCCAGAGGGCGAAGCTCGACGCCGGGGATAGCGAGTTCGCCGCTGAGAAGTTTCTTGAGTTGCGCGCGGCTTTCTGGGCTCTCGGCAATGGCGCGAAGCCCGCGAAACCACGCGATGCGAAAATCCTGCTCGCTGGAATGGAGCATGCGGTCTGAGGCCAGCGTTTCGGCCCGCCCTCGGATTTGACTGCGCGTAGCCTCGCTGACGTAGCGGTGCAGCCCGGTCGTGACGTGACCGAGAAGGCTTTCCGCGAGCGCCTCATCGGTTTCCTCAGGCAAGAGCCGGAGCGCGAATTCCAGGTAATCACGCGGAGCAATTTCCGCTTCTCGAACGGAATCCCACAGCGAGCCCCATAGCAAGGTGCGCTCGAAAACATCGCTGACTGCCGGCAGACGGTCGAAGACCGCTTTCTGGCTGCGCTGATCAAGCAGAAAGCGGCCGTACGCGTAATCCTGATCATTCAGAAAAACGTATTGCGGGCAAGGCTTCGCCCGGGCATCCGGCAGATCGGATTTTTCGAGGTCGAGTTGCCCGCGCAGACGAAGGGGACTCCGGTCCCGATAGGCAAATTCGATCTGCATGGCGATGGGCCAAACGCCGCCCTCGCCGAGAACGTCATGCTGCGTCAACGTGAAATGGTCGATGCGATCTTGCGCGTCGCACGACCAAGCCACATCCACTTGCGGCATGCCGCGATGGCGGATCCACATGGCGGCCCAGGCCTGGAGAGATCGCCCGGAGACACGTTCGAACGCGCGGACCAGATCGCTCCACTCCGCATTGGCATAGGCATGTTCCTTGAGGTAAAGGCCGAGCCCTTCGCGAAACTTTTCTTCGCCGAGAACGAACGCAAGCTGCTTGATCACTCCGGGAGCTTTCGAATAAACGATGGCTCCGTACGCAGACTTCGCGTCCTTCAGGTTGGCAATGTCCTGGTAGATCGGAGTCGTGCCAAGAGTAGAGTCGATCGAATAAGCCGCTGGCTTGATGGACTGATAAAACCTTTTCCAGACATGATCGTCAGGTGCGATAGAGGCGAGCGCCTGATACGCCATATATTGCGCAAAGCCTTCCTTCAGCCAGAGATCATCAAACCAGCGCATGGTGGTGAAATCGCCAAACCATTGATGCGTGAGCTCGTGAAGCAGGAGAACGTCGCGATTGAGGTGATCGCTGTGCGTGGGCGCGCTGCGGAAGAGCACGGATTCTTCGCGGAGAAAGGTGGCTCCGGCGTGTTCCATGCCTCCATAGGCGAAGCCGGGGATCAGGACGAGGTCATACTTTGGGAACGGGAAAGGCTCGGCAAAGAATTTAGAGAGGTAGTCGATGCCCTGCGCGGTGATTTGCTGCACTTCGGGGGCTTCCGCTCCGGCTTTACCGAATTTCGACTGGCGCACGTAAAGCCCGGGGAGCCCGGCCGTTTCGTGAACCTTCCGGAACGGCCCAGCGGCGAATGCAAAGAGATACGTGCTGATGGGGCGCGTCTCTGAAAAGATCGTGAGGCGCTGTCCCGCTTCCGCGGGAGATTGGGATTCGACAGGCGTGTTCGAAACGGGCGTCCAGGTCCCAGGAGCCGTAAGCTCGAGGCGGAAACGGCCTTTGAGATCGGGCTGATCGAAGCAGGGGAACGCCATTTCAGCGTCCATGGGCACAAAGAGCGTGTAGAGATATTCCGTGTTGTCGTCTTTGTCTTCAAAGCGCGTGATGGCTTTCCCCGCGGTAGCAACGGGGGCGCGAAAGTCCATGCTGACGGCATTTTCGCCGGTATGAATGGCGCTTGCGGGAAGCTCGATGTGGCCATTTTCGATTTTTGCCGGGAGGAGCGCGCCATTGACCTCAAGATTTGTGACCGCGCCTTCGCGAAAATCCAGAAGGACGGCCGCCGAGGAAGTGGACCGGAATTCGAGGTTTTCATGACCCGCAACAGTTGCCGCACGGGGAACGAGCGTCAGGCGGAGACGATAGCGAACGTCAGAAAGCTGCGCGGCGCGTTGCCGGGCGAGCTCGCGGGGAATACCGTCGGGTGGAGGCGCGGCCGCGATATTGCCCGAGATCAGAAGTGCGAGGAGAACCAGAAGTCGGCGCATTAGGAGAAGGAATCTACACGATGGATCGACGCGCGAAAAGGGTTGAATAGGGCGGCGCGTAGCCGGGCGGAGTATGATGCTACGCTGGCGTGGCTGAGCGGAAACGCTCGGGTGCCGAAGCGCCGCGGCTCGGGATGGATTTTATTCCTCGAGGGGCAATCATGAAGAGATCTGTTTTGGCTTTGATTTCGAGGGTGGCGGCGTGCTTGTTTGCTTCCGGGGCGGCCTTGTCTCTGGCCGCCGCTCCCCAGGCGGCGAAAACGACCGAGGCGGCTCGCTGGGAGCGCGAGGCCGCGAGCGTCACGATCACGCGGGATGACTGGGGCATCGCGCACATTCACGGAAAGACGGATGCCGGCGCCGTCTTCGGGATGATTTACGCGCAAGCGGAAGATGACTTCAACCGCGTCGAGACCAACTACATCAATGCGATGGGACGCCTGGCCGAAGCGGAGGGCGAAGGAAAAATCTATCAGGATTTACGAATGAAGCTTTTTATCGATCCCCAGGCGCTGAAAAAGGAATACGCCGCGAGCCCGGAATGGTTGAAAGAGTTGATGAACGCGTTTGCCGATGGTTTGAACTTTTACCTTGCCAAGCATCCCGAAGTGAAGCCGAGAGTCATCCAGCGATTCGAACCGTGGATGGCCCTAAGTTTCACCGAAGGCAGCATTGGCGGGGACATCGAGCGGGTGAACCTCGCGCAGCTTGAGGCCTTCTACGGCAAGATTGCCGCAGGCGGAGAAGCCTCGCTGGATGACGGCGAAACGGAAGAACCGAAAGGATCGAACGGGATGGCCGTCGCGCCTTCGAATACCGCGGATCATCATTCCCTGCTTCTCATCAATCCGCATACCTCGTTTTTTTTTCGTTCCGAATTGCAGATGGCCAGCGACGACGGACTGGATGCGTACGGCGCGGTCACCTGGGGGCAGTTTTTTGTCTACCAGGGATTCAACGAACGCGCAGGGTGGATGCACACCTCGAGCGGAGTGAACGCCATCAGCTGGTATCTCGAAACAGTGGAGAAAAAGGGCGGGAAGTTCTTTACCAAGTACGGGAAAGAGGAGCGGCCCGTCGAGAGGAAAGAAATTACGGTGCCGTTCAAAACCGCGGACGGGATGGCGGAAAGGAAATTCACCGTCTACCGCACGCTCCATGGGCCGGTTGTCGCGGAGGCCGACGGCAAATGGCTGACCATCCGATTGATGGAAGAGCACGTGAAAGCGCTCACGCAGTCCTATACGCGCACAAAGGCCAAGGACTACAAATCGTTCCGGCAGACGATGGAGCTGCACACCAACTCCTCGAACAACACGATTTTTGCGGATGCCGACGGCGACATCGCCTACTTTCACGGAAATTTTATTCCGCGGCGCGACACAAACTTTGACTGGACGAAACCTGTCGACGGCAGTAATCCGGCAACGGAATGGAAGGGCTTGCTCTCGACCGAGGAAACGCCGCATCTCCTGAACCCGAAGAGCGGATGGCTCTACAACTCGAACAATTGGCCGTGGTCTGCGGCAGGACCAAGCAGCCCCAAGAAAGAAGATTTCCCCGTTTATGTGGAGACTGGCGGAGAGTCCGCCCGGGGATTGCACGCCATTCGCGTTCTGCAAGACAAGCACGATTTCACCGTCGACTCGCTCATTCGAGCCGCGTTTGACAGTTATCTGACGTGGTTTGAGAAACCGATCCCGTGCCTCAGAAAGGCGTGGGAGGAAGCGGGCGCGGACAATCCCTTGAAAGCGAAATTGGCCGAACAAATTGGCGCCCTCGGCGGGTGGGACTTGCGTTGGGGAGCGTCATCCGTACCTACTTCTTTGGCCGTGTTCTGGGGCGAAGACATTCAGAAGCGTGTGGGCTCCGATGCAAGAAAAGCGGGCATCTACATGAGCGACTACATCTGCACGAAAGCGCCGCCGGATTTGCTCCTGGAATCCCTTTCCGATGCCTCTGACAGGCTCGCCGCGGACTTTGGGACATGGAAGACGCCGTGGGGCGACATCAATCGTTTCCAGCGGCTCACCGGGGACATCGTTCAGCCATTCAACGATCGGGCGCCAAGCATTCCAGTGCAATTCACCTCCGCAGTGTGGGGCTCACTCGCGTCCTTTGGAGCACACGCGTACCCGGGGACGAAAAAGTGGTACGGCACAAGCGGAAACAGTTTTGTCGCGGTCGTCGAGTTTGGCGAGAAAGTGCGGGCCAGAGCCGTTACTGCCGGTGGTGAGAGCGGCAAGCCGTCATCGCCGCACTTCAACGACGAAGCCCAGCGCTACAGCACGGGGGATTTGCGCGAGGTGTATTTTTACCCTTCCGAGCTCAAGGGACATACGGAGCGCGAATACCATCCAGGAAATTGAGTCAGTCCGAAGGCGCCGCCCCTAGCATCGAATCGTTTTTCGCTTTTGCCCGGAACGGCCGGCGGCTTCTATTTTCTCGATGTAAGCCGTGGCCACTGGCACCTTGCACGCTGTCTCGCCCATGTCCACCGAAACCACGCCAATCTGACGGGCCGCGGCCTTTGCTTGTTCCCGGAGAGGCTTCACGCAGGTTCCCACAGCCATCACGAAGCCGTTCATCGTGTAGCGCACGCGGTTTTGCGCGCTTTTGATTCCTTTTACAACGGTGCCTAGAAGCTCCTCGATTTCTCTGAGCTCCAAGGCGTCGTCAGGTTTCGTGCCGACGAGCCCCGAATAGGTGCACCAGCCCGAGGATGCGACGTGCTCTTTCTTCGATTTAATCCATTGCATGGCCAGATCGCGCGCCTGTGGATTTTCCACCGTCACCCAGGGCACCGTATATTCGGCAATCATTTGCAGATTCGCGGCCCCTTCGGCCCAGGCGATCAATTCTTTGGGCGTCATCTTCGAACCGTCAGCAACCATCCCGGCAAGGTACATCGCATCCATGTTTCCCGTTTTGTAGAGTTCAGAAGCGAGTGCTTGCTGCCCTTTGATTGTTTTTGCGATGATCTTGAGGTCCGCGACGCTCACTCCAAACATGTTGTCCGTGACCATGCCGTGGCGAGCGTATATCTTGCGCGTTTGTGCGCTGCCCTTCTTTTTTAGTTCGGCCATGACGGAGCGAACGGTAGCCATGGTTTCCTCCTTGTCGGAACTGCAAGATCCCGGGTCCAGGCGAAAGATACCGCGGTGGCGGAGACGGGCTCCTAAACCGGCTTCATGTCCTTGCCGCTGATCTGCAGATCGAAACCGTTTGGATCCTTGATGTGAAAGCTGTTGTCTGTGTCGGGACGCGGGTCGAGCCCGCGACGGTCCAATTCAGCCTTCACGGCATCCTTGTCCCAGTTCTCGATCGTGTAGGCAATGTGGTCGATGCGCGGCGGCGCGCTCCCTGCGGGGGCGTTGCGGGGAATCACAAACGTGTTCGTGTCGCCGAGAATCAGGTTGCACTGGGTGCCGGTATCCGCGGCGACCTTCATTCCCAGCAGATCCGAGTAGAAGTCCCGCGTCCTGGCGTAGTCGTTGACCTGGTAGGAGATGTGGTTGACCGCGACCGTTCTGAATCCCTTCGACTTTTGCGCGGACGCTGTTCTTGTCTCGGCCGACACGGCCGCCACCAGGGCGATGCTTTTTATCAGCTGGCGCCGCGTCATCCCGCCGCGATCGAAATCGTCCAGTAGTTTGGCAATGATGCTTTCCATCTTTTTCCTCCCGAAAATCGGCCAGGTGCGCCGGCCCATGCGATGGAACTACGGTAAGAGCGTTGTGATGCGAGATTTGCGTTATCTCCACGGATGGCAGCGATCTATTTTCCTGGCACGTTTTCCTCCAGTTTCACATTCGAAAAGATCGCGGTTTCCAGAGTTGTGGCCACGTGCGAACACACCCCGAGACCGACGAAGAAAGGTCCTTCGAGACTTACGTATTCCACGGGGCCGGCAGGTTTTAGTTCCTCGCCCGGCTTTCCAAAGTACATCGTGAAGCGGCTGCCTTTTCGGACGATTCGCAAGCGCGACGGTCCGTCTTCCGCGGCGACGATTTGATAGGTCTGCTCGTTCGCCGCGCCGCGAAATTGCAGCGAAGTAAGTCCATTGCCATGGGACACAGCGTCCGCATACGGCGAGCCAGGATCGAGGCTCTGGCGGACCATCAGCACCGCCTTGCGATGTTCCGCGGCACTGGTGCCCACCCACTGAATGTCGGCACTTAAAGTGACGTCGCCCGAAACTTTTTTCCAGACGAAATAGAACGCGTCCGTGGCGGCCCACATGTTGGCGCCGCCTCCGGTGATGCGATATTGGCCTTTGGCCGCATCGTACCGGGCTTGGCAGCCCGGCGGCGTTTGTCCGACGCTGCCTTCGTTTGTGAAGACTCCCAAATCATTCGCCTGCGGCACGGCCACGGCTACGCCCAGTGTCATAACGGCCGAACATACACATACGGCCAGGAATGAGTTTTTTCTCAGCATCATTTCCAAAGCTCCCCGCTGCTTGAATCGCTTGCCAAATGCCCCCGGGCAAAAATCAAAACATCCAGATGTATGCATTCGCTCGCCGGTAGCCCGACGGTGAACGCATTCTATATCAACCTCGGAACGCCGCACGGAGAACTGCCAGGTAAGTCGGGCCGCAGCAGCCTCGATGAATTTTGGACAGAAGAGTTCGAGAACTCAGACAGGAACGGCGTCAGGAACGGTGGACTTCTTCGCGGCGCGCTTATTTGCGTACAAAGCTTGATCGGCGGCGGCCAGCATGCCCTCCGGCTGGTCGCCGGGTGCGTATTCCTTCCAGCCAACCGAATACTTGATAGGAAATTTCCGGCCCTCCCAGGCCAGTTCGAGAGGCCCCAGCCGGTTCAAGACAAGCTGCAATTGCTCGTGATTGCATTCAGGAAGAATCAGCAGGAACTCGTCGCCTCCCATCCGCACGGCGAGGTCTCCTCCCCGAACGGCGCGATTGAGGGCTGCGGCAAACTCCTGAAGAACCAAATCCCCGGCGGGATGGCCGTAGGTGTCGTTGATGTGCTTGAACTCGTCGAGATCGAGGACCACCACACTGAGCGGATGGCCTTTGCGCGCAGAGCGCGCCACCTCGGCGACCAGCCGCTGTTCGGCAAACCTGCGGTTATAGAGCCCCGTCAAGGCGTCAATCATGGCGAGCTCGCGCAAGATCATCGAGTGATGCTGCTTTTCTGCAAGCTGCCGCCGCAGCCGCTTGATCAGCACTTGCTGGTAAATGGTGTAGGCGTTGAAGAGGACGATAAGGGCCACCAGGCCCAAAATAGCCTCGCTGACCTTGATCCGGAAGAGCGGTGCCGCGCCCTGCGACAGCGAAGGCAGCGTGAAGGAAATCAGCGCCCCAGTCAGGAGCAGCATGACAAAAATTGAGTTGGCCCAGACCCACCAATCTCTCTTCTCGATTTTCCGCAGGTTATCGGCGATCTCCTGATCGCTGGTCGTTTCGAGCGGCGAGCTTGCCAAGTTCTTATGGATCTGCATGAGAGGGACTGAATAACCAACGGTTACCCTCCACCCTAAAAGGAGCCCCTGTGGCGGTCAATGGTATTTGCAGAAATTAGGGCGGCGAAGTTACTTACGCGTTAACGAACTTCCCGGACGGTGCCCTAGGGGGGAAAGGGCGGGGGCCTCGCCGGTACCAGAAAACAGCCTCCACCGGCCTCACGCCGAGTACTTGCCCCCTGGTACGGGCGGCCTATAGGGAACCGCGTCCCTCCGAGGCATACTCACTCTCCAAGTAAAGACCATGACCGCCGTCATCATACTCGTGCTCTCCATGTTGGCTCTCGTCCAGTTCGCCATCAGCCAGTGGCGTCTGATCTGGCTGACCACAGCCAACCAGCCTCTTTCCGAATCACTGCGCGCAGTGACGGGTATCGAGCCAGAAACCATCGGCCCCGACGATTTTGGCAAACTCCTCGGAATTTGCGACGAAATGTCTCCACGCCTGAAAATGGGCACGCCTTGGCTGCGCGAAGTTAGAGGCTATTATTCCGTTGTGGCCAAGCTGGAGAAAAACTGCAGGTCCATTCAGCCCACCCTCGCGGCCTGGGCTTCCAAGGAAATGAAGACCTGTTCGCGCTACGTTGCCGTGCTCCTGGATCAGAATCTTTCTCTCGATCTCGACCAGCGCGCCGCCGTTCGTTCGCTCTAGGCCCCGCGAGCGCGCCTCGGCCAAGCGCCGCCTCTCTCTGGAACCCGATTTCCTTATAAATAATTGATAGTAAACAGCTTAGTAATTTAAGCAGGGCGGTCCCAGAACTTCATTACGGCCGCGTAGTCCAAGTCTTCTTTCGCCGCAGCTTTGACCGCAGAATAGGTGGAGTAGGCAGCGGCAGCCGCCGGCAAGGTCACCCCGGACTCTTTGGCAAGGTCCAGAGCCAATCCCACGTCCTTGTGCATCAGCCGCAAAGGAAAGCTGGGTGGGTACTCGCGCTTCAGCAGGAGCGGGGCTTTGACGTCCAGGACAGCCGCCCGCGCCATGCTGGATTGCATGACTTCGACGAGCTTTTCGCCCTCGAGTCCCGCTGCTTCCACCAGGGCGAGTGCTTCGGCAAGAGCATCCACCTGAAGTGCCAGAATCAGGTTCATGGCCAGCTTGATGGTCTGCCCGGCTCCGTTCGGTCCGAGGTGAAACCACCGCTTGCCCAAGACCTTGAAAACCAGCTCAGCGTCCTTTAGCACTTGGCCATCGCCGCCGACCATAAAGACCAACTCCCCCTTTTCCGCTCCCCAGGTGCCGCCCGTCACTGGCGCATCCAAAAACGCTACTTGTCGCTCCTTGCAAGCTCCTGCAATCTTTCGGGCCAGAGCAGGCGAAACCGTGCTGGAATCAATGTAAATGCTGCCGGGACGAAGAGCGGCTAGAACCCCAGAATTTTGGCCCGATCCGGAGCCGCCCCAAAGGACTCCCGTGAGAGCCGGCGGATCGCTGACGATAGTGATCAGGACGTCCGAGGCAGCGGCTGCTTCCTCGGGCGACTGCGCCAGCTTCGCGCCAGCAGCCACCAGCGATTCGGCGCGCGCCGCAGTCCGGTTCCAGACGGTCAGCGAATAGCCCGCCTTCAACAGATTCAAACCCATAGGTCGGCCCATCAGGCCGAGCCCGATCAATCCGACTTTGGATCCGGGACCGAGGTTTCGAGTGGGGCTGACACTCGCTCCCTGGCCAACTTTTACTCCGGGTCCGATGCTGGTCTTCGGGCGGTCGTCGGGACTCACGAAAAGCCTCCTTGGCGCGAGGGCCATAACACGGGCCCATCGTGGCTAAAGTGTAGGGTGTACAGCGCGACGATTGTAACCGAATCGCCGGGTGACAGTCTTTCGAAGGGTGAACGAAGTCGGAGCGGGTTAAGCGGTCTTGGGACGATTCTGCAAAGGTAGGATTCCCGGCGCGCCGCCGCCCGCAGGGGAAGCGTTCAGAGGGCTCTGTGCTTTCCTGTCAGTGGAGGAAGATGCGGCCTCAGCGCCTGGAGCGGCCGCGGGCGCGGGTGAACCGGGGCCAGACCCCTGGGCCGGATTCTGAGAAGGCTCAGGTTTCTCTTCGAGCCGAATGATGTATTGGTAGGGGATTTCCCAGCGAAAATGCTTCTCTGTGCCACGCTGCTCGAAGTGCTGTTCGAGAAAGATGGAGCGGCCCGAATCCGCCACAAATGTGCCGGACGCAGGCAAAAGGATGTCTCCGGCGCGGTATTGCACTTCCACCCTGCGCCCAAGAAAGGCTGAGTAGCGGGCCATACTGCATCCAGTTTCGGGACTAGCTAGTAACATCGTCAATGGTACGGAAGGACTCCCCCGAGGAATATGTGGAAAAGCTGAGGAGCGCGGGCCATCCGCTCAACGGCGAAAAATTCTTACGGAAGCGTGGCTGAATTCCGGGAGCGCATCGGATTGCAGATAATTTCTCGCCGCCGAATCGGCCTTCAGATAGGCGTCCCAGAAGGCAAGAGCAGCAGCATTGGTGTAGCCCAGAATGGAATCGCCTTCTGAGGCATGCGCTGACAGAAGCGTCTTCCGGCTGATGAATGACATGTGATTCGCGCCTTGAATGAAAACGTGATACTTCGAGCCGGGCTGGCTGCGCTCAAACGGAATCTTTTTCCATTCCGGGCCCTGGTTGCCCGCGCCCAAGTCGAGAGACCCCGTCATGCTCAGAAGCGGCAGCGTGAGGCGATCCCAGGAATGATCGGTAAGGCCGAATTCACCCGGTCCTTGTGGGGACAGCAGAAGCACGGCTCGCACCCGCGGATCGGTGAAGTTCGTGGCGGGATGTCCGGGAAGATCGACGAGCGCCCCGGCAATGGCATCGGCAGTGAACGCCCCCATCGAGTGCCCGCCAACGCCGATATGCCCCGGATCCATCTTGCCGGCCAGCGCGGGAATACGTTTTTCGAACACAGGCAATGAATCCAAAACGAACGAAATGTCATGCGGGCGGCTTTGCCAGAGCGCCGGTTTCTTCAGCGCTTCGCTGACCGCTTTCAAAAAGTTGATGTCTTCCTCGCCGCTGTTGCGCCGCTCGAAAGTGGAATCATCGTGTGTGGGCTGGAGCGTGACGTAACCATACGTAGCCCAATGCCGCGTCAAAACCTCGCAGCAGGATTGCGAGCCGCCGGCCCCGTGCGAAAACACGATAACCGGGTAGGGACCCGGCTCCTTCGGATAAAAAATTCGGACATGAAGATCTTTGCCGCGCTTCACGTCGTGAAGAACTATATCCGGCACTTCCGTGACCGCGTGCGGGCCTTCGGCCAGCTTGTAAGCGCCGCTAATCCCTGCATTCGGTGAGGAGGCCCGAGCGGCGCCTGCCCGTGCCGGTTCAGCGGGGCGAACCGGGCTGGAAGCTATTGACCCGCTGTCGGATGGACGGGATTCGGTTCTTAGGCGGGCGGAGACCCACGCCTGTTCGGCGGATTTGGGAAGCGTAAAGCCTCTGCCTCCGGTCGGGCGCGTGATGACGTAGGCCGCCAAGGCGCTCAGCAAAGGAATCAGGATCGCGTTCGAAATGCGCCGGCGCAGGCGGCGGCGCCCCATATGGTCCCGGGGAAAAGAGAGAAAGGTCCGGTGACGGTATGCAGACGTGGGCATTTTCTGAGCCTGATTTGCATGAGTTCCCGTGGACGCTTGTCTAAACCCAGCGTTGTGGAGGAAGTTGCTCGTCCATTGGCGAAGGGCCGAGAACTGCCCCGGAGGAGAAAGCTTTGGAACCGCGTCGAGCGAACGAGACATCAGACACCCCTGCGCACATTTCCGTGACGCCTTCGAGAACCATGGGCTGGGAAGTTCCTCGAACAAAGGCTGGTTACTTCTCCAAAGAAGCGGCGGCTCTACTCTAGCAAAAAAAGACGGGTTGTTCCAAGCAGCTCGGAAACGCTCTCGATCGCTTCGCTCTTTACTTCAAAGAAAATTATCTCTTCCTATCGGGCCGGCTTCGCAGCTTGACACAATTTCCCTCTCATTGTTAACTCCCCGCTGCGAGGAGGTCCTCTCTTATGAAGCGCAAGCCTTACGTGCTCCGATTGGCTCTTGTTGCCGCTCTTTTCTCGGTGCATCCAGCCGTGCTGCCGGCGCAAGAATCGTCACACAAGCTTACGGTGATGGATGAATTTCAAATCCAGCTGCCTACCGATCCCCAAATCTCGCCCGACGGCAAGAAAATTGTGTATGTGCGCCGCTTCGCCGATCCCATGACCGACCGCCGCTACTCCAATCTTTGGATCGTCAATGCCGACGGTACCGACCATCGTCCTCTCACCACCGGCAATCACAATGACGCCTCCCCGCGATGGTCTCCCGATAGCGCGCGCCTCGCCTATCTCTCGGACACCGATGGCAAGCAACAAATCTATGTGCGCTGGATGGATTCGGGACAAGTGGCCCGCATCACCAACTTCGATCAATCGCCCGACGCCATCGAATGGTCCCCCGACGGCAAAATGCTCTCCTTCTCCTCGCTCGTTCTCGGCAAAGGCCCGCACCTCGCCGATCTTCCCACCCCGCCTGCAGGGGCCAAGTGGGCCGAACCCGCCACGATGTACGATCGCCTCGTCTACCGCTTCAACGGTGCCGGCTACCTGAAACCCGGCTTCATGCAGATTTTCGTCGTTTCCGCCGAAGGCGGTGCCCCGCGCCAAATCACCAACGGCAATTTCCCCAACGGAGGCAACGAATACGGGCCCAGCCGCGCCACGTGGACGCCCGATGGAAAATTTCTCCTCGTCTCCGCCAATCGCCACCCGGAATCCGATCATGAGAGCTTCGACACGGAAATCTACGAATTCAGCGTCGCCGACGGCTCTCTGCGCGCACTCACCAATCGCAAAGGCCCCGACAACAATCCGGCCATTTCTCCCGACGGAAAATCGATCGCTTATACCGGCTTCGACGACCGCCTCCAGGGCCACCAAACCACCAAGCTCTATCTAATGAAGCGCGACGGCACTGGCTCCCATTCCATCTCCGACAAACTCGACTTCGACATCCAGAATCCCGTCTGGGCCGCCGACAACAGCGGCGTCTATTTTCAATACAACGACCATGGCGATACAAAAATCGGGTTCTTGTCACCCGATGGCGCTTCGAAGAAAATTGCCGATCACGTCTCCTCCGCAACCAGCGCCTACGGCGGCGGCTCTTTCTCCGTCGCTCACGCCGGCCCCATCGCCTTCACCTACGGCCGCAGCGACATCCCTGGCGACGTGGCCGTCACCAACATGGGCGCCATGAAAGTACTCACTTCCCTCAATCAGGAATTACTCGAGGAAAAAAAACCTGGCCATGTCGAGGAAATCATCTACGATTCCTCAAAAGACCAGCGCAAGATTCAAGGCTGGATCGTGCAACCGCCTGATTTCGATCCCTCGAAAAAATATCCTCTCATCCTTGAAATCCACGGCGGCCCTTTTGGCGATTACGGCGACCGTTTCGACTTCGAAAAACAGGTCTGGGCCTCCATGGGCTACGTCGTCCTCTACACCAACCCCCGCGGCAGCACCAGCTATGGCGAGGAATTCGCCAACCTCATTCACCACGCCTATCCTGGCGACGATTTCGCCGACCTCAATAGCGGCGTCGATGCCGTCATTGCCAAGGGCTACATCGACACAAACAATCTTTTCGTCACCGGCGGCAGCGGTGGCGGCGTCCTCACCGCCTGGACCATCGAGCACACCGAACGCTTTCGCGCCGCCGCCTGCCTCTATCCCGTCATCAACTGGTACAGCTTCGTCCTCACTTCCGACATCCCTTGGACCGCAAAATACTGGTTCCCCGGCAATCCCTGGGACAACACCGACCAGTACATGCAGCGCTCACTCACGAGTCTGGTCGCCAAAATCAAAACGCCCACGCTGGTCATGACCGGCGAAGCCGATTTCCGCACCCCCATCTCCGAAGCCGAACAGTTCTATGCATCCCTGAAACTTCTCAACATCGACGCCCTCTTGGTCCGCGTCCCCGAAGAACCCCACGGCATCAGCCGCCGTCCCAGCCATCACATCGCCAAAATGCTGTACGTCGCCGGCTGGTTCCAACAACACAAATCCACCAACTAGCCGCTCCTCTCCATAATTCGGTGCGCACTCTGCAGGGGCCGGGCTTCTTTACCCTGAGGAACGAAGGGCCCGGGACCCTTCCTCGGCCCGCCGCGGCGGATCTCTCCCTATCATTTATCCTGGGTTTAGGTCGAGCCCTGTATAGATAACCCCGCCCAATCTCCATCGGGGGCGAAGCTTTTCAGGAGAGAAACATAATGCGCAAGAATTTTGCTTTCCTCATCGCTGCCGGCTCCCTCGTGCTCGCGATGATCCTCTCGGGCGTTCTATTTTCCCGCGCCGCCGTTCCAGCTCCTGGCCCCTCCGGCTATCACGTAATCAAAACCGTTTCGATCCCGGGCGACGAAGGTTGGGACTATCTGAACGTCGACTCCGCTGCCCGCCGCGTCTACATTTCCCACGGTTCCCACGTCGTCGTCATGAACGCCGACACCTACGCCATCGAAGGCGACGTCCCCGACACACAAGGGGTCCACGGCATCGCGCTCGCGCCCGATCTCGGGCGCGGCTTCGTCAGCGCCGGACGCGCCAACACCGCCGTCATCTTCGATCTCAGTTCCCTCAAGACTCTCGCCACTGTGAAAACCGACGCGAACCCCGACGCCATCGTCTACGACCGGGTCACCAAGCGCGTCTTCACACTCAACGGCCGCGGCCAGAACACCACTGCCATCAGCGGCGCCGACGGCACGGTCGCCGGCGCTCTCGCTCTCGGCGGCAAACCCGAATTCGCCGTAGCCGACGGCCAAGGCAGCATCTACGTCAACATCGAAGACAAAAATGAGCTCGTCCAATTCGACGCTCAAAAACTCACGGAAACCCACCGCTGGCCGCTAGCACCCTGCAAATCTCCCTCCGGCCTCTCGATGGATCTCAAGAATCGCCGCCTCTTCTCCGTCTGCGATGAGAAAGTCATGGCCGTAGTGAATGCAGACACTGGCGCCGTCGTCGCGACTCCCGCGATCTGCGACGGCCCCGACGCTTCCGCCTTCGATCCATCGAGCGGCTACGCTTTTGCCTCCTGCGGTGACGGCCATCTAACCGTCGTCCACGAAGATTCCCCCGACAAATTCAGCGTCGTCGAAAATGTCCCTACCAAGCGCAGCGCCCGCACCATGGGCCTGGACCTGAAAACCCACAATATTTTTCTTCCATCCGCGGAATTTGATGCCCCGCCTGCCGGAGAGCGCCGCGGCAAAATGAAGCCGGGCTCCTTCGCCATCGTGGTCGTCGGCAAGTAATAACGCGTCCGTGCATCGGGCGGACGCTAGAGGCCCAGGTACAAAGGAAAAGCGTCCCGGTGGATTTTTTCTCCGGGACGCTTTTCCTTTTCTTGTATTTTGAAGCGGGTTAGTTCGAGGGCACCAGTCTAACGTTGTGCACTCCCGAGAATACTGACATTCCGGTTCCCGCCGACTGCGGCAGCCACCACATCTTGCGCAGCATGGGGTAGCGGCTCGTCATCATCCGCCGCCCGATGAAATCCATCACCAACGGGCTGACCTGCGTCGCCGCATACATCGCCCCGGAGTGCGAAAACGGCCGCAGGAAGGGGTTCGCTTCCGTCCCGTATCCGCCGGAAATCGCCCGTCGCGTCGACCAGGCATCAAACGCCGCCGCTCCCGAGGAAACCGCGATCAGCGCATACCAGGTCTTCTTTTCTCGCTCCGAAACGTCTTCGGGATTAAAAGCCCGCTTACCTGGCCTGACGGCCAGGGGCGCGCTCCCGGGCGCGACAGGTTCCGCTGTCAGGGCAGGCGTTACACCCGCGGCGTTCGAACCTGCGGCTATTTCCGCGTCCGTCTTGATCTTTGGGTCTGGCACCGAAGGCAGGGCGCTTGAGAGGGAAGAATCCTTTGCGGCATCCATGGAAACGCCTGCGGGGCGCTCCACTACAGCCTTTACTGCATCCCCGCTCTGCGGAAAGGGGTAAAGCAAGAGTATCGTCGCGAGCAGCATTTATCACCTCAGTCGTTGAAAGCTAATGCACTTCGGTCCCCACTCTCAACTACGGAGAATATACTGGCCGAAAGGGCAGTCTGCACTGGCCCATCGGTCACATTCTTATTGGTACCCTCCTCTGGCACCTCGGTTTGCCGTTTTCAGAACTCCGGTACTAGGCCCCGACATGAACAGTTTTTCACATTTCCGGCACACCATTGCCGCTTGGGAGCCGGAGAGCCCTCTGCCGCTATTCCTCCTCACCCCGCTTCCTTCTAAACCGGGTTTGCTGGCACTTCTCCCGACTCTTGCTCTTGTCTCTCAGCCAAAGGCCGCTTCCCGCCATCAATCTACCGACACTCTGCTATAATTCCCCGGATCGACCGCGGCTACGCCGAGGTCCAGCCAAAATGGCGGCCAACGAATCCACCGCAGCCAAACGCGCTCCGAAACCCGAGCGCGGCCCGCAATCCCCCCGTTTCATCGCGATCGAAGGCCCGCTCCGCGTCGGCAAAACCACGCTCGCCAGAATCCTGGCCGAACGTCTCCACGCCCGCCGCATCTATGATTCCGAGGACAACCCCTTCCTCGCCGACTTCTACAAGGAAAAAGCCGGCGCCGCCTTTCGCGCCCAAATGTATTTCCTCATCGAACGCCAGAAACGCATTCGGGAAGCTCTCGCCGTCGAGGCTCCCGGCCCGATCCTCTCCGATTTCCTCCTCGAAAAGGACCGCATTTTCGCCAACCTGAATCTCGACGACGAAGAACTGAAACTCTACGACCGCTACTACGATTCTCTGACGACAGGCATTCCCGCTCCCGACCTGGTCGTCTACCTGCAAGCCAAACCCGAAGTGCTGCGCGCCCGCATTGCCAAAAAAGCCTCTCGAGACGAATCCCAAATCTCTCCCGCCTACATCGAGGAAGTCGCCCACGCCTACGAACACTTCTTCTTCCGCTACGCCGCCTCCGACCTCCTGGTCATCAACACCTCGGACATCGATTTCGTCGAGCGTAACGAAGACCTCCAGCAACTTCTCCGCCGCCTCCAGGACCCCGTCAAAGGCACGCAATACTTCCTGCCCCTGGGCGCCTCCGAGTAGTTCTTTTCCGCCGCACTGGCACGCTTACCCGAGCAGGCCAACGCGTTTCGCTCGCTCGCTGCCCGAAAAACATCGGCACCGGGTGAGGCCTCTCTCTGCCATCGCTCGCGCTTTTTTTGGCCGATTCGAATCTCTCTTTCGATCACTTGACGCAACTCGCACCTGCCCTCTTCGAGCTATTTCAGGCACAAACCCAATGTGTACCCAAGCGGTACAGTACGAAAACGGGCACTTTTTCAGCACTTTTTTTCTTGGCCTGTTCAATATTGCACAGACGCTGCGACCGACTAATTGGTATCAACATTGAACGGCTGGTGTCCTCCCTCCCGCTTTAAACAGCCACTGAAATCTTAGGTTTCGTTTTTGTATCCGTCTGAGGCTGCTGCTACCGCTGTCGGGTGCCTCGTAACTGCGTAAAGAGGAGAAGCTAATGCGCAAATTCGCATTTAAGAATCTTTCGTCGGTGGCATTCGTAGTATTCGCTCTTGTGGCTGGTTGCGGCCGCGAACAAGCTACCAGTCCCATATCGCCGACGGTGATCGCCACGTCTCCGGCGAATGGCGCCACGAGCGTGCTTCTCAATACGACCGTGACCGCAACGTTCAGTTCCCAGATGGCCCCGGCCACCATCAACACAACGACCTTTACGTTGATGGGCCCCGGCACGACGGCTGTGGCCGGAGCAGTGACGTACTCGGGCTCGACGGCCACCTTCACGCCGACGGTTCCGCTCGCCGCTCTTACTCTCTACACCGCAACCATCACGACCGGAGCCACCGACCCGGGCGGTAATGCCCTCCAAGCAAATTTCGTGTGGACCTTTACAACCGGCGCACCGACCGTCATTTCGACTGTCCCGGCGGCGGGCGCCACGGCTGTTCTCGTGAACACCCTGGTTTCAGCCACGTTCAGCGAGCCCATGAACCCGACAACTCTTAACGCGGCTACCTTCACTCTCGTCGGACCGGGCGGTCCAGTCGCGGGTATAGTCACCCGCGGCGCGGGCACTCCTCGCCTGGCCAAAGGAGCACGCCGCACCGCGGTCATCGCTCCCAAGCCGGCTGTAGTTACCTTTGCGGGTTCCACCGCGACATTCACACCGGACGTTGATCTCGCCGCGAATACTACCTATACCGCCACGATTACGACGGGCGCGCAGGATCCTGCGGGAGTAGGGCTGGCTGCCAATTATGTGTGGACATTTACCACCGCTCCGCCGCCTGCCGTTGTCTCCACCATCCCGGCAAATCTGGCGACCGCCGTTCCTGTCAACACCGCCATTTCCGCTACGTTCAGCGAAGCCATGGATCCCACCACCATCACCGGAGCTACCTTCACCGTTAAGGGTCCCGGCGTTACCCCGGTGGCAGGCGTAGTCAGTTATTCGGGTACCACGGCGACCTTTACCCCGACGCTGGTTCTCGCCAACAGCACGCTATTTACTGCCACGATCACCACCGGAGCCAAAGATCCCACCGGCGCTCCGCTGGCCGCGAATTTCGTTTGGACCTTTACTACAGCCCCGCCGCCGACGGTTGTTTCTACTGTTCCGGTGAATGGCGCCACCGCCGTGGCTGTCAACACGCCCATTTCCGCGACCTTCAGCGTGCCCATGAACCCCACAACCATCTCGGGGACCACTTTTAAAGTGACCGGGCCAGGAGCTACGGTCGTGGCCGGTGCCGTCACCTACGCAGGCAACACCGCAACATTTACTCCGACAGTCATTCTTGCCAACAGCACCTTGTTCACGGCAACGATCACTACCGGAGCGCAAGACACTACCGGCGCTCCGCTGGCGGCAAATTTTGTGTGGACGTTTACGACCGCTCCGCCTCCGGCCGTCGTTCCTCCCACCGTTCCGCCAAGCAACGCCGTTGCTGTCGCGGAAGGTGTCGTTCTCTCGGCAACGTTCAGCGTGCCGATGGAAGCCAGTACAATCAACACCACTACCTTTACGCTGGCGGGTCCAGGCGTCACTCCTGTCACAGGCGCGGTCAACTACGCCGGGACCACGGCAACGTTCACTCCGGCCGCGCACCTTGCGCCGTCTACCCTGTACACGGCCACGATTACCACTGGCGCGACGGACACCACTGGCGCACCGCTAGCCGCCAACTACGTCTGGACGTTCACTACCGCGCCTCCGCCGGCCGTCACCTCGACCGTACCAGCGAGTGGGGCCACCAACGTTCCGCTCAACCAGAAAGTTGCCGCGACCTTCAATACGCCGATGACGGCTTCGACCATCACGGCGGCGGGAACCTTCACCTTGGCCACCACCACCGGCGCAACGGCTGTGCCAGGTACGGTCACCTACGACACCTCGAGCAATACCGCCATCTTTACTCCAACCGCGGCACTCACCGCCAGCACCCAGTACACGGCTACGGTCACCACGGCTGCCCAAAGCGCTCAAGGCAACGCGATGCTTGCCAACTACGTTTGGAGTTTCACAACGGGCACTGCGGCGAATGCAATCGCGCCGACCGTCACTTCGACCAACCCTGCCACTGCGGCGGTGAATGTCCCGCTCAATCAGAAAGTGGCCGCGACCTTTAGCACGTCCATGGATCCGTCCACGATTTCCGCCGCTGGCACATTCACTCTGGCGGCCACCGTCGGAGGAGCCGCCGTTCCCGGGACTGTCTCCTACGCCGGCAATACCGCGCTCTTTACCCCAACGGCCAATCTGGCAGCCAGCACGCAGTACACAGCCACAATCACGACTGCCGCCAAGGATCTTACCGGCGTCGCCATGGCCGCCAACTACGTCTGGAGCTTTACAACCGGCGTCGCCACCAACCTCGTTGGCCCGACCATCACCGTCACCAACCCGGCGAGCGCGGCCGTAAACGTTTTCATCGACACGACCGTCAACGCCACGTTCAGCGCCGCGATGGATCCTACGACGATCAACAACGGATCCTTTACTCTTGCCGTTGCGGGAGTAGGCGGAGCGCCGGTCAGCGGCACCGTTACTTACGATTCTGCGAGCCGGATCGCTACTTTCATGCCTTCGGCCAATCTCACCGCCAACACGCAATATACGGCCACGATTTCCAACACGGTCAAAGACCTGTCCGGCAACGCTTTGGCCAGCGGGCCGGCCTCCACCCCGCCAGATCCGTGGAGCTTCACGACCGGAACGGCAACCGGCGCCGCGGGTCCTGCGATGATCAACCTCGGCTCCGCGGGCAGCTTTGCCGTGATGGCCACCGCCTCGATCAGCAGCACGGGCCCAGTCGTCATCAACGGCAACGTCGGATTGGCTCCGGGCACTTCGCAAGGCATTCCGCCGGCGCAGGTGAATGGCACCATTCACGTCAACGATCCTATCGTCACGCAAGCTCAAGCCGATCTTCTGGCTGCTTTCAATGACGCCACCAGCCGCTCCACCAACGCGCAAACCCTGCCGGGAAACATGGGCGGGCTGACGTTCACTCCCGGACTCTATGTGAATTCAACCTCGGTTTTGATCTCCGGAGCGGGTCCAGGCAACAACGTAACTCTCGACGCCCAGGGCGATCCCAATGCCGTCTTCATCTTCAAGATGGGTTCTACGCTCACCACTGGAGTTGGTTCACAGGTAATCCTCGCTGGCGGTGCCAAGGCTAGTCACGTCTTCTGGCAAGTGGACACCTCCGCGACCATCGACGTCGGTTCCATCTTCCAAGGAAATGTGCTCGCCGCTACCAGCATCACCATCAACACCGGAGCGGCAGTCACGGGAAGCATGTTCAGCGGTGCTGCCGGGGGAGCAGGCTCGGCCACGATCAACGCCAGCACCGTCACTGTACCTGCGCCGTAAGGCAGGCCTCATACGCACCGCACGCGCGATGAGAAAGATATACGGCCGCGAAGCCGGGCTATCAGCCCGCTTCGCAGCCGGTAGACACGATTCTGGAGGCGACAATGAAATTGGGAACACGCATTCTTCCCACGATGACGGTTGCTTTTTTTCTGGCGCCTGCGCTTTTCGCGCACGACACGCCCAAGCCCGGTGACACGCCCCAAAAGGACGAGACCGTGAGCTCGGCCACGGCTACCGGCGCCGCAGCCAAACCTGCTGCAAAACCAGCGCCTCCTCGGCCGGCTGCGCCTTCCGCCCAGGCACCGGCGGGTGAAGGAAATGCAAACCATTCGGGGCAGCACCGGCACCACATGAGAGACCAGGGCGACTCCACGCCAAAGCTGGAACTCTTCCTCGGCTACTCCTACTGGCGCGCTATTCCGTATAGCACCAGTAACCGCATTGAATCCATGAATGGCGGCAGCACCTCGCTTGCCTACAATTTCAACAATCACTGGGGCCTGGTCGGAGATTTTGCCGGCTTCAAGGTCAATTCCCTGCAGTTCACCAACGAAGGTGCTGGATTCAGTCCTTCCCGCGTGGTGGATGCGAAGAGCAACGTCTTCACGGTAATGTTTGGTCCGCGCCTCTCTTTCCGCAACCACGGCCGCTTCACCCCATTTCTTCAAGTTCTGGGCGGAGTAGCGCATGCCGACGAACTCACTCTGGATAACTGCACAGCTCCCATCTATGCCTGCACTCCGCTTCCGCGAGAAACGGTATTCACCTTGACCGGCGGAGGCGGGCTCGACTACCGCCTGAATCACCGCATTGCTCTCCGGCTCTTTCAAGTGGAATACCTGACCACGCGTTTCCAGAATCCCAACTCTCTTTTCGTCGTCGACAGAGAGTGGCAGAGCAACATGCGCCTTTCTGCGGGAATCGTCTTCCGCTTCGGCGGAAATCCGCCGCCGCCACCGCCGCCTGCCAATCATCCGCCGGTGGTTTCCTGCTCGGCTGATAAAACGATGGTGTACGCCGGCTCCGGTGACTTCGTCATGGTGCGTGCGGACGCGAGCGATCCCGACAACGACCCGCTCACCTACTCCTGGACAGCAAGCGGCGGCGCCGTCGACGGCAATGGTCCGCAAGCAAGATGGAATTCTTCCGGCGCCGCTGCGGGAACCTACGTCATAAAAGCGCGCGTCGACGACGGACGCGGCGGATGGGCCGATTGCTCCTCATCCATCGCTGTAGAACAGCCGCCCAACCGTCCGCCAACCATGAGCTGCTCCGCGGATCGAACTACGGTCGTGATTGGCGACACCGTTCAGATCACCGCAACCGCGAGCGATCCGGACAACGATCCGCTCACTTACAGCTGGAAGTCCAGCGGCGGCCGAGTCCGCGGCCGGGATGCCTCTGTGAGATTTGAAACCACCGGCATCAATGCCGGACACTACACCGTCGATGGCCATGTGGACGATGGCCGCGGTGGGGCCGCGGATTGCGAGCTGGGTATTGAGGTGCAATCTCCGCCGCCTCCGCCGGAGCAGATTGAACTGGAAGTCAGGCTTTCGCTCCATAGCATCTACTTTGCGACGGCGCGCCCGACTGTGGCCAATCCCACCGCTGGCTTGCTCGGCAGTCAGGAACAAGTGCTTCTAAAGCTGGCGGCCGACTTCACCAGATACTTGACCTTCAAGCCGGACGCCCACTTGATCCTGGGCGGCCACGCAGATCCGCGCGGCACACCCGAGTACAACAAGGGCCTTACCGAGCGCCGCGTCGAACGCACCAAGAGCTTCCTTGTGGAGCATGGCGTTCCCCGAGACCACATCGAAACGCGCTCCTACGGCGAAGAGGACCAGCTGACCGCTGAACAGACCAAGGAACAGATCGCCCAAAATCCCGACATCACTCCGGAAGAGCGCAAACAAATGACGGACAACCTGCGCGTCCTCGTCCTCGCCAACAACCGCCGCGTCGACGTTACCTTGAGCACCACCGGACAACAGTCCGTGCGCCGCTATCCATTCAACGCCAGAGATTTCCTGGCCCTGATCAGCCTCAAGGGCGGAGAAAAAACGTCCGCGCCAAAAAAGAAAAATCCCTAAATCCTTAAGACCTAGGGATCGTCCCCGGCCTTCCACTCCGTCGAAGGCTGGGGACTCATATTTTTAGCTCACTCGCGATACAAATCCCCCGCCAGGTACTTGAATCCGGTATCCACTGCCACCGTCGCAACCGTACTCCCCTGCCCCAACTCCCGAGCCAGTTCGAGTGCCGCGGTAACGTTTAGCCCGGAAGACGTTCCCGCGAATATCCCTTCCTCCTTCGCCAAGCGTCGCGCCATTTCCCGCGCCGCCCCTTCCTCGACGGTGCGCACTTCATCAAAATCGCCATCCTTCAAGTGCGGCGGCCGGAATCCCGCCGCAATCCCCTCCACGCGGTGCGCTCCGCCTTTCCCCGTCGTCAGCACCGGCGAACCCGCCGGCTCGAGCGCCACGATGCGCGCCTTCGATCCAGCCTCCTTCAGCGCGCGCGACACGCCCACAATCATTCCCCCGGTGCCCACCCCGCCGCAAAACGCCGTCAACCCGTCGCCCACCTGTTCGACCAGCTCCCTGCCAATTCCCATGTACGCCCGAATCGCGTCGGTGTTGTTGAACTGGTTTGTGTAAAACGTTCCCGGCTCCTCGGCCAACTCTTCCGCGCGCCGCTTCATCCTCTGATAAAGCTCCGGCACGAGCTTCCCGCCCTCTGCCGTAAAAATCTCCAAATCTCCTCCAAAAAGCCGCATCGTCCGCAGCTTCTCGTCCGAAAATCCGTCCGACGATATCGGCGTGAAACGATACCCCTTGATCGCGCACACCATCGCCAGCGACGACCCGGTACTTCCTCCTGTCCACTCCACCACGCGCATCCCCGCACGCAGCTCGCCCCGCGCCTCCGCCCCCTCGATCATCGCCAGCGCCATCCGATCCTTGTACGACCCCGTCGGGTTGTAATACTCCAGCTTCACCAGAACGTCCGCCATCCCCGCCGTCACCATCTTCCTGAGCCGCACCACCGGCGTATTCCCAATCGCGCTCAAAACCGAATCTCTCACCAGGTTTTTCTCCGGCATAGTTCTTCTCCCCGCAACCAGATTCCCGCCACGCCTTCCAGTCCCGGATTGGATTGCGCCAACCCTTAAATGGTCGCAGCCAGCTGACATCCCCCACCGCTTCACGCCGCTGTCCGGGTACGGCGTGCTTATCCTGAGCTTAGAGGGCCCGTCCCGCTATCCGCCCGCAGCCTCCAAACTTCGATCGAGCGTCGAGCTTTCCGCGCTTGACGCCAGCAACCACCTGGCCTAAGGTCTTGCCCGCAGCTAAAATCGAGGTCGCAATCACTGCCGGAACGCCGCGTTTGAGCAAAGCCGTTCGCCCAAACGCGTCCGCCCAAACGCCAAAGAAAGGTCCCCCGATGCCAGCCGTCGAGGCCAAAATTTTCCCGAGCGATGCCCTGCGCGAATTCAGCACGCGCATCTTTCTTCACTTCGGCGTCCCCAAAAACGACGCCGTCCAGGCCGCCGACGTTCTCGCTTCGGCCGATCTCCGCGGCATCGATTCCCACGGCGTAGCTCGGCTCTATAGCTACGTCGGCATGCTCAGCGAAGGTCACATCAATCCCAGACCAAACATCTCCATCGTGCGCTCAACAATGAGCACGGCGACCGTCGATGGCGATAACGGTCTCGGTCTTGTCGTCGGTCCTCATGCGAATCGCATCGCCATGGACATGGCGGAAAAGGCGGGCTCCGGCTGGGTCAGCGTATCCAACACCAACCATTTCGGCATTGCCGGCTATTACGTCCTCCAGGCTCTCGAGCGCGACATGATTGGCTGGGCCATGACCAATTCCACCAGCTTGGTCACGCCCCTGTGGGGCATGGAGCGCATGCTCGGCACCAATCCCATCGCCATCGCTTTCCCCGGAAAAGAGGAACCGCCCATCGTGATCGACATGGCCACGTGCGCCGCCGCCTACGGGAAAATCGAAATGGCTCGCCGCAAAGGCGAGCCCATCCCCCTCGGCTGGGGCATCGACAATCAGGGTCAGAACACCACGAATCCCGACGACCCCGTCAACGGCGGTTGTCTCCTTCCGCTCGGTTCCGATCGCGAACGCGGCGGCCACAAAGGCTACGGTTTGGCTGTCATGGTGGATGTGTTGTGCGGCGTGCTCAGCGGCGCGAACTGGGGTCCATTCGCTCCGCCCTTCGCCTTGCGTCAGGAAATTCCAAAGCGCAGCGTTGGCAAAGGCATCGGCCATTTCTTTGGCGCGATGCGCATCGACGGCTTCATCGACGCCGACTCCTTCAAGCGCCAGATCGACGACTACGTGCGCACCTTCCGGGCCACGAAACCCGCTCCCGGTACGAGCGGCCCGCTGATCCCGGGCGACCCCGAACGCGCCGCCGAGCGCGAGCGCCGCAAAAACGGTGTGCCGCTCATCCGGCCCATTGTCGAAGACCTGCGCGCCATCTCGAGACAAACCGGCATTCCGTTCGACTGAGGGCCGGCTCGGCCAACCTCGCGAGAGAGCCGTTCGAAAGCAAGGCGTCGCGGAAGAATCTGCCCGGGGAAGAGTCTCGCGTCAGCGATTTGAAGCTGTAGCCGCGGGTGCGCCGGTCACTCTCTTTAAATCCAGCAGGATGGCCAGGAGCGCCTGGTCGAAATTATTGTCATGCGTCTTCTGCAAGAAAGCGACCGTGATCGATTCCGTCAACGCCCAGAGCACGTAATGCGTCTTCCGGTCGTAGATGACGAGGCGGAACATGGGCACCGGATCCGAAGCGCCGTTCACCTTATTTCCGCTGGTGGGACCGGGAGGCGCGATGAGTTGCAGTTCGAACACTATGTCCGCTTCCGAGGGGTCCGCAACAAGCTGGTAGTGCCCCCAGGTCTGCATGGCCGCGTAAAACTGATTGTACGGACGGTCCGGATCGCCGCTGAAAGGATGCGGAAAAAGTCCGCTGTCGGCGCCGGCATTCGAGAGGAAAGCGGTTTTGGCATTCAGCAGCGCGGGCGGCACGGGCGCCAGGGATACGGCAGGAGGCGGCGTTTGCGCGTTTCCTGGAGCGGCGAACAAGAACGCGGCGCACAGCAACGGAAAAAATCGCATACGGGTCAGGTTCCACATGGCTCCTCCGGGCTCGGATAAGAGTGGACTGCTCTCTGGATAGAAAGACGTGCGAAGCTTCTGGTGAGTTTCGCCGCCCTGTTGCCCGTGTGCCCGGAGAGGCAGAACGGAAACTCCGTAGTCCGGCGTCACCGTCGAACGCGCCCTAGAGACCTCAGGCTGGCCGGATCGCCATCACTATTCTTTCGCGCCGGCTAAAAAGCGCGAAGAATCCCAGAACCTGCTTCCAGGGAAAATATTTCCTGTTGAGCAGTTTCATCGCCTGCGAGGCGGTTTCGCCCGTCACGATTTCGGCGCTGGCATCGGCCCAATCGCCAAGCGGGTGGCCCTTTATCGTGCACGGCGCGATTTTTACGCGGCCGTTGTTCTGAACGCGCTTTACTTTTCCCGTGTTTCCAATCGTGTAAATGTAGAGCCGCGCACCGTCCCCAGCGAGATCGCTGCCGGGATCGGCGGCGAACCACACCGGAGTCTTCACGCCCTCGCCGTTCTTTTTGAATGTTTCAAGGCTGATGTATTTGTGATCGCGAAAAGCCGCAAATCCCATGGCGTCGCTCCCCTACCTTCGATGCGCGCCATTCTATATGCGGCACAAAAATCTGGAAGAGGGAGTCTTGTCCGTCTCCTGGCCGCCCAACGCAAAAGGCAGACTCGCTAGGAGCCTGCCCTTTGGCGATCTCGGATCTCTAGAGTTCCTAGCAAAGAAGACTGCTTCCCGTTCCGACAGCGCTTTGTTTATTTCCTGCGGACGTAGGTGGCGTCTTCCGTGAAGGCGTCTTTCTGATCCTTCTGGAACGTCCAAGCCGTCCTGAAATGATCGTTGTCGATGAAGGTGTAGACGGCGTGATGCATGTGTCCGTCGTCAGGACTCTTCAGGTTGGTCGCGCCCTCGAATTCAAACGTCAGCGTCCTGGTGTCCGGCGCATATGTCGCGCGCATCGTCGGCTGATTGCCCGCCATGCAGTAGTGCGTCAGCTTCAGTTGCTCGCCGTCCAGATAGTAGAGCGTAATCATCTCCACGGTTTTGCCTCGATCTGACACGCGGGCCCTCTCGATCACAGCCGTTCCTCCGGACGTCAACTCGAGGTCCAGGGTGGCCTTCTCCTTGTTCGTCGCCTCCGTCTCCCAGTGGCCAGCGAGCGATTTCAGCTGCTCGAAAGCGGCTTTTCCGTCTCCGCCCGCCCGGGCTGGCGCGACCGCAAAAGCCACTAGCACTGCCGCAAACGTCGTCAGAACTTTCGTTCCTATTCTGCCCTTCATGATTTCCTCCTCTTTTTTTGACCAACTGACTCGACCGCAGGAAACTCATCTCGCCGCTGGTGGCGCTTGCCTTCCGAATTTCTGGGTCGTAAATCCGACAACGACGCCCAGCAGCATTCCAGGCAGCATGATGTCCAAGAACAAGGCCATCCCTGCGCGGAGGACCACCAAAAGACTGAGCGCCCCTGCAATTCCGATGCCTGCCAGAATCCCCACGAGCATGGAATCTCGCCGCTCGGAGACATACCCGATGGCGATTCCGGAAACCAAGCCCTTCAACAGCGAAAACGTGATCACGCTGCCCATCACTCGGGCGAGGGACGGCTCGAGGAATCCGCTGAGCCCGTCGAGCAGCCCGAGCGTCCCTCCCACAGCCAGTCCCAGCACCGGTTTCGATACGTTCATGGTGTTCCCTTGCGCTCGCGCCGCTTGTCTCAGCACAGCTTCCGGCCGGACGCCGCGCGCTCTGACTTCACTTCGCATTCGGATCGGCTTCCATCACGCCAAACACATTGCCTTCCGTGTCCTCGCAATACGCGAAGTAGCCCACGGCCGGAATCGGCGTTTTCGGCATGATATTTTTTCCGCCGGCTTCCTGCACCGCAGCGACGGAGTCATCCACCGAAGCAACTCCGATGGTGTTGGTGGTCGAAGCGATGCCGCCGGGCTTCCTCATCATGCCGCCGTTGATGCCTCGCTCGTCGTCCTTGCCGGTCACAACCATCCAGTACTCCATCGGGCCAGGCCATTTGTCGAACTTCCAGCCGAAGACCTTTCCGTAGAATGCGGCGGCGCGTTCCGGTTCCGCTGCGGGTATTTCAAAATGAATGACTCGAGACATGGTTCTTCCTCCTGGAATTTATGAGCGAAACTTTCGACGTCGCTTTGGTCTTTTCTAGCGCGTGGCCGGTGCCGCAGCCGGAGCCGCTCCGAAGCGCTGCGTTGCGAATCCGACGATCATTCCGACGATGCTGCCGGGAAGCATGATTTCAAGGTAGTAGCCGTGCTGCAGGTACGCCACCAGGAATGCCAGCAGCGCGCCAACCGCCAGGCCAAACAGAATCCCGAGCGGGACAGAATTCACTTTGCGCGCAAAAATTCCGGCAGCGACGCCGGCTATCAGGCCTTTCAGAGTGGAGCCGATAACGATGCCAACAATCTGGGCTCTCACGGCTGGTGTGAACCAGGCGGTGCCTCCGTCAATGGCTCCCAGCAGGGCTCCCAGGAGCAATCCGAGCAGGATCTTGTTCATTTCTCCGCCTCTCCTTTTCGTTCTCTGATGCTCTATACAACGGGACCTGGATTTCCTTTAGAACTATCTTTTCAAAACCAGCAGCAGGATCACGCGCATCGCCAAGTAGGCCAGAATCAACAGGATGAAGAAGCGGTAGCGCCGATAAAAACGGGCTGTTTTTTCAAGAATACTTTCCCGATGCGCGCCGACAGCGAGTCCGTCCAGATAACGGGAGACGTCTTGCCCAAGATCTTGGACGGCGGAATAGCGCGATTCGCGCTGCTCCGCCGTTGCTTTTCGGCAAATAGCTTCGAGCGGGCGGTCGAGGCGCTGCGTGAAACCAGCGGATGTTTTTTGCCTGAGGATGAATCCTAAAAGAGCGCCGAGCGAAAAAATGTCGCTGCGCGCGTCGAGGACTTCTACTTCTCCGCGGGCCTGTTCCGGAGACATGTAACCTGGCGTGCCCATGACGGTGCCGTGGCCGGTAATGACCGAGCTTCTTGTGGAACCGTTCGAGGCGACGGCGGATCTTGGCTTCTCGAAAATTGTCGCTTCGGGATCGGCGGCGCGACGAGCGGGTTGCGTTTCGCCGCTCAGGATTTTGGCGAGGCCCCAGTCCATTACGAGAACCTCGCCGAAAGGCCCGACCATGATATTGGCAGGTTTCAGATCGCGATGAAGGACGCCGCGGGCGTGAGCGAAGGCCACGGCTTCGCAGATCCGCAAGAAGAGGCGGAGGCGGTCTTGCACGGACTCGACGCCTTCGATGAATATATCGAGGCGCTGGCCTTCGACGAATTTCATGGTGTAGAAGACGCGGCCGTCGGCGAGCGTACCGACGTCGTGCACGGGGACGATTCCCGGATGCTCGAGGCGCGCGAGCACTCGAGCTTCGCGCATCAGGCGATTGGCCAAATCGCCGTCCGTGCCCGGGACGTCGAGGACTTTCAAGGCGACGCGGCGCTCGAGTTTTTCATCTTCGGCGACGTAGACCACGCCCATGCCGCCCTGAGCGACGCGTTCGAGCAGCCGGTAACGCGTGCCGGCAAGCTCGGGTTTGTCGCCGCCGGCGCGAAGGCGCTCGACGGCCTTGTCCGAGAGAAACTTCATTTTGCTTCCCAGCCGAACACGGAGCGTGCTTCGCGCTCGAATTCTTCCTCGCTTCCGCAGATTTCGCGCAGGCGTTCGAGGGCGCCGCGGCGAAATTCGCGCCGGGCCCAGGCGAGCGCGTTGGTGACATCGGTGAGGGGGATGCCGTATTCCTCGGCGAGCTTGTCGTATGAAATTGTTTCATCGCCCGCCAAATCATATTCCTCGAAGAGGCGAAAGGTTCTTTGCCGTTCGTGGGCTTCGCAATGCCTGCGCAAATCCTCGACGGCCAACTCGAACAGCCCGCGCACCCACTCCTTCTCGAAAAAATCCTCGAGCGATTCCGGCGAAGGAATCGACGCGGGATCCATCGTGGCGCCGCCCAGCTCTTCTTCCGCGGCGGCGAAATCGAGCGCCGCGTGCGGGACGTTGCCGCCGCGCTTCTGGCGTCTTGCGGCTTTTTCTTCGTTCTTCACGAAACTGTCCACACAAAGGCGAAGGTAGGTCCGCAGACGGCTTTTCGCCGGGTCGAATTTTTCGAGCAGGCCGCGTTCGATGAGCTGCACAAAAAATCCCTGCGTTAAATCCTGGGCACCGTCGGGTGGACGGTTCCAGCGCAGGCGCACATATTTGTAGACCGGTTTCCAGTAGGCGGCGCACAGCGTATCCATCGCGCGGGCGCGCTCGGCCTCGTCGCTGCTGCGCGCCGCATCGAGCACGGACCATCGCGTCAGCGGAAAGCGATCGCCGCCTTGCTCTGGGTTGTCGCCGCTCATTTTTCGCCGTCGGTCCTTTGCGGTTCTCGAAACACGCGTCTCCGTGCCGGAGGAGTCTATGCAGGAAGGGGGACGCTGACAAGGCCTCTCGGCCGGGAGAGGAATCTCTTCACGTGGCCGCCATCCACGGGTATAGACCCCAGCCCCCGGCATCTCCGGAAGCGCGAAGTAAACGTATGACAACAAAGGAGTTACAGGAGTCTCTCGGTCGAACGAAGGTGGGGATTCCGAAAGCATTTGGCGAGGAGGGCGCCCACGGAGGGAGGCCCGGCGAGAGCGCGGGGAAGTTGGCTGAAGGGGAAGCTCGGCGATCGGCACGAGGAGCCTAGCCTGTTACATGCAGAATGACATAAAGATATAGTAACAGCCAGGAAGAGACGTGTGGGTCCGAGTGGATACGGGAAGTTCAGGAGGCCCGAGAGGTTCTCGGGAGGTGCTTGGATTGTAGTGCCTGTGGAAATGTGTGGAAAACCTGGCGGGCCGGACGTAGCATCCGGTGGGGACCTACCCTCCTCTCCGGAGGTGTTTCTATGCGCGCATCCCGAACGACGTGAGGATTCACGGGATCTGCGAGCCGGAAGTGAAGTGAAACGGGAACTCGTGGCTATCAGGAGAGAGGAGCCCGACCCGGCATTGTTTGAGATTCCAAAAGACTACGAAGTGAATCCGGCAAGACTACCGATTGCAAAGGACTTCGGTGTGGTTCGGCCAAGTAAAGAATGAGCAACCGCGTTGGGCGTAAGGCCCGCCGGCGTTTCCCGCCAGATTAGAAGTGACGGCGGAGCTATCGCGGGAGCCTCAGCTTTATCGCACCGCCGAGTCACTCGCCGCTGCATTCCCTATGAATTCACTGTGAGCGCCAGCTGAAAATATTTGTGTTTAGGAAGTCGTTGCGGAATTTCCCGCCTGGGTCGAATTTTTTGGTTAAGGCAATGAACTCGGGGAGCTTCGGGTAGCTGGCGTGGAGTTGCTGGGGGGACATGGTGAAAAGCTTGCCCCAGTGGGGGCGGGCCTGAAAGGGAGCGAGTTCTTTTTCGATGACCGGTAGAAGTTGGCGGACGGCGGGCCAGTCCTGCTTCCAGGTGAAGTGGATGGTGACGCAGGGTTGCCGGTAGCAGGGGCTCATCCAGAGGCCGTCGGCAGCGATGGAGCGGATTTCCGTGATGAGCAGGTGGGGGGTGATCTGTTCGCGGAGGCGTTCGACGGCGAGGATGGCTTCGAGGGCGTGTTGGCGCGGAACGAAGTATTCGGATTGCAGTTCTTTGCCGGCGCTGGGGGTGAAGCCCATGCGGAAGTGGGGGAGGCGTTCGTACCAGGGGCCGGGGACGCCCATTTGCTCGGTGCAGTTTTCCGCGGAGAGTTCGGCGATGGGGTGGAGATTCTTGGTAGCGAGCTTGGCCCCAAAAAACTCGGGCTTGGCGCGAAAGGCCTGGCCTTCTTCGGTGCGGGTTTTGAGCCAGACTTCGCTGAAATTGTGGTTTTGCCAGTCGGTGAAGAGGCTGACGCTGTAGGCGCTGGCCTGGATGGCGTCGAAGTGGTCTTTCATGGCGGCGAAGGAGAGATTTTCGTAGACGTATTGGCGCATCTGGTAGGTGGGTTGAATGTCGAGCGTGATTTTTGTGATTACGCCGAGGGCACCGAGGCCGACGACGGCTCCCGGAAAGAAATCGGTGTCTTGCTGGCGGGAGAGTTTCACGATTCCGCCTGAGGCGGTCACGATTTCCAGCGCGGAGACGGCTGTCGCCAGGTTGCCATTTTTTTCGCCCGAGCCGTGGGTGGCGGTGGTCGAGGCTCCGGCTACGGAAATGTGCGGGAGCGAGGCTAGATTGTGGAGGGCGAAGCCTTTGGCGTCGAGGAGGGGGGCGAGTTGGCCGTAGGTGATGCCGGCGTCGACGGTGACGGTGCGCGCCTGGGGATCGAGAGAGACGATTTCGTCGAGCGGCTTCAGGGAGAGGAAGCCGTCTTTGCTGTCGGCGATGTTGTTGAAGCAGTGGCGGGAGCCGAGGACTTTTAATTTGGATTGTTTTTTGACGAAGTCCTGGATTTGTTGCTGGGATTTGGCGGCGTAGAGGTTTTCGGTGCTGTATTCGAGATTACCCGCCCAGTTGGTGAGCTTGTCGGGGGCGGTCCAGGCGAGGAGACGGGAGACGGCAGGGATGGCGATCGTGGCGGAGGAGAGTTTGAGGAAGGTGCGTTTATTCATGGCTCGGCAGAAATCCCCTATTGAGTTTCCTGAGCGGCGTCATAGTACACCTGTCTTGCTGGTTTAGCACCCGAAGGACGCTTTAGCGACCCTGCGGAGACTACGGCGCGTGCAACCTCTGGAAAAGAGACCAGGCAGGATTCGGTGAGCCATTTAGCCGATGCGCAGGGCGGCGATGGGATCGATGGAGGAGGCGCGGCGGGCAGGGAGATAGCCGGCCAAGAGCGCGACCAGGAGAAGAAGCAAGGAGACGGCGGTGATGGTGGGGAGATCGCTGGGGGAGAGGCCGAAAAGCATGCTGGAGATGAGGCGGCAGGCGGCGAGGGCCGCGGGAATTCCCACGGCGAGGCCGAGGATGGCCAGCGCCAGAGTTTCTCGCAGGACAAGCCAGAGCACGTTTTGGCGTTGCGCTCCAACCGCCACGCGGATGCCGATTTCCTGAGTGCGGCGCGTGACGGCATAGGACATCAGTCCATAGAGGCCGATGGAGGCGAGCAATAGGGCGAGTGCGGCGAAGAAACTGGAGAGCAGGGCGATGACGCGTTCTTCGGCGAGCTGGCCGCTGACGACCTCGGCAACGGTTTTTGTGCTGTAGGCGTATTCGTGGCCGAGGGAATCGATCTCCCGGGTGATGGCTCTGGCGACAGCGTCGGGAGATTCGGTGATACGGACAATGAGGTTGCCCCAGGCACGCGGATATTGAAGCGTGGAGACGTAGAGGATAGGTTGGGAGGCGTCGCGAAGATTGATGAGACGGGCGTCGGCGACAATGCCGATGATTTGGAGGTTCTGGTAATCGGGCATGACACCGAAGTGGACGGCTTTTCCGAGGGCGTCGCCGGCCGGAAAGAGCCGACTGGCGAGCTCAGCGCTGACGACAGCGACGTGCGGATGATGATCGTCGTCGAGGTCGCTAAAGATGCGGCCCTCTAGCAAAGGGACACCGAGCGTAGGGAAGAAGCTGGGCGAGACTTCGGCGGCATTGGCGTCAATGTGTGCGGTGGAGGGATCGGCGGAGGCACGGGAAACGGCGTCGTGCCAGGCTTGCGGCTCGGGAATCGAAAGGCTTGAAAAGCTGGCAGAGGTTACACCGGGGACCGCGCTGATCCGGCCGAGAACCTCTTGGTGGTAGGCGTTGGCATTGAAATTCTGATAGCCGCCGGGCCTCGGGTAGAGACTGATTTGCAGCACGCTTTCTTTCTGAAAACCGAGATTGAGGGTGCGAAGTTTTTCAAAGCTGCTGACGAGGAGGGCCGCACCGAGCAGCAGAACCATCGAGAGAGCTACCTGAGTGACGATGAGCGTACTGCTGAGCTTGCCCGGGCCTCCACCCAAACCGCGCGCGCCTTGCTGGAGCACCGAGGCGGGATCCTGGCGAGAGGCGCGCCAGGCAGGGGCGAGGGCGAAGAGAATTCCGGTGAACACGGCAACGGCTAGGGTGAGAGTGAGAACGCGCGGATCGGGACTGAGGTCAAAGGAAACCGGAACTTCGTTATCGCGAGTCATGAGAAAGACGAGCAGATGGCTGCCCCAGTTGGCGAAAGCGAGGCCGAGGATCGCGCCGGAAAGAGAAAGAACGAGGCTCTCTGTGAAGACTTGCTGCGCGATGGACCAGCGGCTGGCGCCGATCGCGACCCGCACGCTCATTTCGTGACTCCGAGCGGCGGAACGGGCAAGCATGAGGTTCGCGAGATTGAGACAGGCGAGCAGCAGAATCAGGGAGACGATGGCGGCAAGGATGTAGAGAGGACGCACGAATTTGAAACGAAGGCCGGTGGAGAAGCCTTTGGCGGCGGGAGTGATTTCCAGGCCCATGGAGAGGAAGCGATCACGGCGCGGGCCGGGAGTTTCCGTGGAGGCGGTGGCACGAAGGACTTCCGGCCAGACGGATTGAAGTTGTGCGCGGGCTTGCTCGATGGTGATGCCGTTCTTGAGGCGGCCGGTAACAAAGATCCAGAGCAGACCACGATTTTCGATCGCGAAGTCGTTGCCTTCGACGAGCGTGGGGAAAGCGGTAAGAGGAATCGTGACATCGGGCGGCTCGCCGCTTGTCATGCCGGCAAACCATTTGCGGGTGACCCCGACGATAGTGAAGGGATGACCTTCGACCCGGATTTGCCTGCCGATGACGTCGAGTGCGCCGGCGAAGCGGCGCTTCCAGAAGGCGTATCCCAGGACGGCAACCTGGGAGGTTGTGCCGCTGGCGGGATCGGAATCAGCGGGGATGAAGAGGCGGCCAAGAAGCGGGGTTGCGCCTAACTCGGAGTAACAATTGCCGGAAACGCTGCTGATGTGTTCGCGAGAAAAGGCGCCGTTCGCTTCCACGTTGAGCATGCCGCCGCCGCCCCAGCCGACGAGGCCAGTGAAAACGCGCTGGTGGCGCTCGAGTTCCCGGAGCATGGGATAGGAGAAGGGGACTTTGGCGTCGGGGCGAGCGGCTTTCAGCTGGACGAGTTGTTCGGGATGCTGGACGGGGAGATCGCGGAGGAGGAGGGCGTTGATGAGAGTGAAGATGGCGGTGTTGGCGCCGATGCCGAGAGCCAGGGAGAGGATGGCGACGGCGGTGAAGACGGGGCTTCTGGCGAGAATGCGCAAGGTGTAGCGGAGAGTTTCTGAAAGACTGCCCATGGTGTGCGACTCCGAATTAAGGAAAGCCGGGTTGCACATAACAATTACGCCAATAGGGGCACGCTTTCAAGAGGTGTGACACAGGCCCTGAGTTTACTTATTGGAAGTCGATTTTATGCCGATCGGGTTCTGAAGGATTTCTACGAAGTAGCCGGTCTGACCCAGCGGTTGCCATTCGGCGGACGGCGGTGGACGCACTGCACTCACGAACGCTTTGACTCCGAGTGCGCTGAGACTGGCTGCTATTTCAGCGCGCTTTTCAGGGCTCGCCTCCCAGTAAGACGATACGGCCTCGACCGGAACATCCGCCACAATTCTTAGCCCCGCCAACTGAGCCCAGTAATCCGCGACCGTAGTGTGACCGAGAACGGCTACGCGATCTCCTGGAGCGAGGCCCAAGTGCTCCAGCTGTTTCGCCGCCAACCATTGCACGTGCGGCGTTGGGTGTAGACAGGCCGCCAGGTCTGGGATCGCTCCCCTGATCAAGGTGATTCCCGTTGTGATCCCAATCGTAAGAAATACTGCCGTACCGAGGCGACGGGTGGCGGTGATTCGTGGCCAGGGTAGAGACGCGAAAAGCACGATCCCGACAATCGCGAGGGGAACTGCGACATACCGAGGTTCAACGAGCACGAGCGCGTAGAGTGACAGCATTGCAAGCGAGGGCATCCAGAGAAAACTCAGGCGGAACAGGCGCTTGCTTTGGTCGAGCCAGTCCGCCGCAAAGATAGCCAGGAATAACCACCCGGCAATCCATTCCTTTTCTGTGGACACAATATGAAAATAACTCGAAATCGACCGTCCAATGGCGCGCAGTTGATTCCCAAGATTAAAGCGGAACCTAACCCCGGCGTACCAATAGCCTCCATCGTACCAAGGAGGAAAAGTGCTTCGTAGGCTGTCCGCATATTCATACAGACTAGGCTGGTCAGACAGTTTCCGCATGGGGTGAAGCGGCTTACTTTCATTGGACGGTCCAGTGACCTGATCAAAGTAGGCTGTTCTTCCCGTTTCACCAAAAGTGAAATGGCCTTCCTTAACGGACAGTGCCGTGATAAATGGAAGACTAACCAGAACAAAAGTGAATAAGGCAACCAGTCCCCGCCAATCAGGCTTTCTTACACCCGCTCGAGCGCTCGCCCCTGCACATATGTATAAGAAAGATAGTGGAAACATCACGCTTTTGGTGAGATAAGCGGCACCGAGGACTATACCGAATGCGGCGTGGTATAGAAAAATCCGCCCTTCGTTTAAAGCTATTTGAATTAACAACCCAGTAGCGAGAAACAACCAGGCGGCCAGAGCCATATCCGGAGTATTGTTCTTGAGGGTTATGAGCCTCAAAGCAGCCAGAAGAAAGGCCGCATACCCCATCACCCACCAAGCCCACTCGGGAATGTCCTCCTCCATCGGTACGACGGGAAACCAGACTCTTAACAACGACAGGAACCGACCAAAGAAGAACTCAAAACAGGAGAGTGCGAGTAAAAAGAGCAGGAAGTTCAATAGGTGTAGAAAGGTTGACTCCCAGTACGCCGAAGGACGAAAGATTTGTTTGAGGACGAGCAGCAACCAAGAGTAGAGAGGACTCCAATAGCCATTAATTGCCGCAAGCCAATCACCTCGCCGGTAGGCCGAGGCAATGTCCAGGTAATTTACTGCGTCGGGCTCGATGTAAAAACGAGAGCTCCACACCTGCAAAATTCCCGCCACGACGGCAAAACTCCAGGCCGTGACGCGGATGTTTCCTTTGCCGGGATTCACCGAATCGCCTGCAATAAGGCCGGTCCTCGCACGTAACGCGCAAAGCGCCGCGAGAAAAATGGGAGATACGACCGCTCCACTATTTTGACCAAGTTGCGCAAAATCGTTAGGTACTGCCGATTGGTCGGGGGAGTCGCATCCTCAAGCATATTCGGTGAGGCCTCCAGGTGGGGAATTCTAAAATGACCTCTGCTATCTTGCAAACAAGATGTGGGGCTTCAGGATCACGGGGTAGCTACTCCGAGTGGTGGGGCAACTTGCGCCCGAACATTTTCATCTTTCGTTTCGTCCCGAAGGATCGTGTCTTACTCGTGCCGCAGAGCCGCCAGCGGATCAATCCGGGACGCTCGCCTTGCCGGCGCATAGCCAGCGAGCATTGCGGCGCTCAGGAGGACGACACCGGCCAGCGCCAGGGTTCCCGGATCATTGGGCTGGGTCTCGAACAGAAACGATTTGACAAGCTGCGACGCGCTCAACGCGGCAGGCACGCTGATCGCGAGTCCCACCGCCGCCAGTAGTAGAACGCGACAGAGGACCATCCATACCACGGCGCCGCGTTGGGCGCCCAGAGCCATACGGATTCCAATCTCGCCGACCTGGCGCGCCACGCTGTAGGACATCGTGCCGTAGAGCCCCACACACGCGATAAGGAGAGCAAGAACCGCGAAACCCTTAGACAGTTTCGCGAACGTGATTTCGCGGCTGATCGTGCGATCGATTTCCGCGGCCTGCGTGATCACGTTTGTAACGGGTATCCGGGAATCTGCCTCCCGCACGATCTCATGCACACTCTGAATAAACCTCAGCGGATCACCCGAAGTGCGCAGCGCGTAGGTCACTCGGTCCGAAGAAAACTGGCTGACCGCTACGAACACGGTCATTGCACTCTCCTCTTCGTTTTTCAGGCCGCCGTACCGCACGTCAGCCGACACGCCGACGATTTCGAGATCGCGCTTCTCGTCCGGGAGCGTGATGCTCCGGCCCACCGGATTCTCGTTCTCGAAGTAAGTCCGCGCCAGCCGCTCGCTGATCACGGCAACCGGCCTGGAGCCCGGTTGGTCGCGGTCGTCAATCTCACGCCCGGTCAGGATCGGAATCTGCATCGTCGTGAGGAAACGGGGTCCGGCGGCCAGGACGCGAGCGTCTTCGACCGTAACAGCGCCGATTTTCATTGGCCCCCTGATCGCCTGACCGGCGCGGGCGGCGTTGATGATCGAGGATTGCGAAAGCGTCGCGCTGCTCACGCCGGGGATCGCTTCGAAGCGCTTGCGCAAGTCCGCGTAGAAAGCGACGATCTCGGTGTCGCGATGCCCGGCCTGGCGCGCATTCAGAGAGAACAGGAGGATGTTCTCGCGAGCGTATCCCAGCTGGACCGAGTGCAGGTTGTTGAGGGTCCGGGAAAACAGACCGGCGGCGACCAGGATGAGAAAAGAGATCGCGATTTGGGCGACCACCAGAACGTGCTGCGCGCGGCGGCGCGGCCCGCCCCCGCGTCCATTCTTTAGCGCGGGCATGACGTCCGGACGCGTCGACTGAATCGCCGGAGCGAGGCCAAATAACAGGCCGCAAACCACCGAGAGCGCCGCCGTCACCCCCAGCACGTTCCAGTTCAATTCCGCGTGAAGCGTAAAGTTCTCGTGCCCGTTGGACAGCAGAAACGTCAGCGCTCGCACGCCCCAGATCGCAAACAAGAGACCGAATGCTCCGCCGAGCAACGCCAGCATCACGCTCTCGGTAAGCAGCTGCCGCACGACACGGAACCGTCCCGCCCCCAGGCTGAGCCGAACAGCCATTTCGCGACGTCGCGCGGCAGCCCTTGCCAGCAGCAGACTAGCGATGTTCGCGCACGCGATCGCCAGGATCAATCCCACCATCGTCAGGAGCACGTAGAGAGGCTTCGCATACTGGCGGCGCAAACTGCCGAGACCTGCGGCGCCGGGATTCAGCATCAGCGCGGGCAGTTTGGCGCGCTCACCGTCGGTCGTCGCGGTGACGGCAACCCATTGATGGAAACGGGGAGCCAACACTGCCTGCGCCTGGACCATGCTGACGCCAGGACGCAGGCGGCCCATCATTTCGATCCAGTAGAAGTTTCCGTCCGGATACATTCGAGCCGCTTGGGCGCCGTCCACGAGCAGATTTGTGTGCAACGGAAGATAGAGGTCTGGCGCCGCCGCCGGGTCGACTCCGAAGAATTCCGGCGGGGCTACGCCGATCACCGTGAAGGGCACATTGTCGACGAGAACTGATTGTCCGATCGCACTCGACGGTCCCCCAAAACGCTGCTGGCTGGTTAGAAAGCTGATGACCGCGACCGACGCTGCGCCCGGGCGATCGTCTCCTGTGTCGATCAGACGCCCGGCAGCCGGCGACACGGCTAAGCCGCGAAAATACTCGCCGCTGACGAATTCTGTGCTGGCGCTCGTGGCCTGCCCGTGGATCGACAGGTTGCGGTTCAGTCCGTTGAAGTATCCGAAAAGTGTCGAAAAGACGGGATTCTCCACGCGAAGCGTCTCGAACGCGCCGTATGGAAACATGCCGCTGACCATGGCGCCCTTATCGCCCGGCCACGCCATGCCCTGTACCCCGTGCATGACGTGGACCCACTCCTTGCTGCCGTCCCGCGGCGGCGGGCTATGCCAATTCAAAACCACCAGCGACTCGGGATCGGCGACCGGCAGCGAGCGCAACAGAATCGACTCCATGAAGCTGTAGATCACAGTATTGGTCCCGATGCCGAGCGCCAGCGACAAGACCGCCACGGCGCTGAAGGCCTTGTTGGCGATCATGGTGCGACAGCCATAGCGCACATCCTGGCCGAGTTCCGACCAGAACCGTGTGATCCAAATCTCTCGTGACTCTTCCTGCTTCCGTCCGACGTTGCCAAATCGCCGGCGCGCTTCAGCGCGGGCGCGCTCCAGGGTCAAACCTTCTGCTTGCAGTTCCGCGGCCTTTTCTGCAAGGTGGAGTTCCATTTCCTCGCGCAGCGCCTCGCTGCGCTTGGCGTTTTCCATCCAATACCTCAGCCGTCGTAACACGCCCCTCACTCCATTCCCATCACGCGGGCGATTGCCAGCGTGAGTTTGGTGTACTGCCGGGTTTCGACGGCCAGCTGTTTGCGGCCAGCCGCCGTGATCTTGTAGATCCTCGCTCGCCGATTATTCGAGGTAACGCCCCAGGCACCGTCGATCCAGCCGTTTAGCTCCAGCCTCTGGAGAGCGGGGTACAACGAGCCTTCCTCAATGAGGAGCTCATTGTCGGACGATTGTTGAATGAACTGGACTATGCCGTATCCATGCAGGTCGCGCCGCGACAGCGTCCGCAGAATCAACATGTCGAGCGAACCGGGTAACGAATCGTTTTTTTGCGCTTTGCGCCCCATACCAAGAATTCTTAGCTTATGGCCACGAGATTGCGCAAGTCAAGTTGCGATTGGCAAACCCTCGCGCCGCAGGACGATTTCGGGATGCTCACGCGACGGATGCGAATAAGAAGAATAGCCGGAACCGGGAGCGGGAGTTGTTATTCATAGCGGAGGGCTTCGACGGGGTCCAGGCGGGCGGCTTTCCAGGCGGGGTAGACGCCGAAGACTATGCCGATGAGGGCGCAGAGAACGAGGGCGGTGACGATCCAGAAGACGGAGAGAGCGGCGGGGAAATGGGCGGTGTATTTGAGAAGGAGCGTGATGGCGGAGCCGAAAGTGACGCCGATGACGCCGCCAATGGCGCTGAGGGTGACGGCTTCGATCAGGAACTGGACGAGGATGTTGTTGCGCTTGGCGCCGATAGCTTTGCGAACGCCGATTTCGCGGGTGCGCTCGGTCACCGAGACTAGCATGATGTTCATCACCCCGATGCCGCCGACGACCAGGCCGACCGATGCAACCGCGAACATCAGAATGAAGATCAGGCCGCTGATTTTTTGCCAGAGCTCGAGGAAATAGTCCGGCGTGAAGATGGCGAAGTCGTCGGGCTTGTCATTGGGGAGGCGGCGTTTGCGGCGGAGGAGGTCGCGCATTTCGTCGACGGATTCGGTGACGTTGTTGGGATCGCTGGCTTTGGCGAAGATGACGTAGTCTTTTTGATTGGGGTAGAGTTTGCGGAGCGTCGTGACGGGCATGTAGGCGGAATTGTCTTCGGGGTTGGATCCGCCGGAGATGCCCTGGCGCTGTTTTTGGAGCGTGCCGATGACGGTGAAGAGCTGGCCGTCGATCGTGACTTCCTGGCCGATGGCGTTGCTGGGAGAATCGGGAAAGAGAGTGCGGACGGTGTCGTAGCCGAGCAGGACTACCGGGGCGCGATGCTCGGCGTCGGTTTCGTTGAAGAAGCGGCCTGATTCGATTTTCAGGTCGAAGATTTCGCCGATGGAAGGTTGATTGCCTTGCAGGATCACGCTTTTCGCGCGGTACTGGCCGCGGCGGACGTCTTCGGTGCCGGATCCGAACATCGGCTGAAAGATGCGCATGGAGGCGGAGGCGGCTTTGATGTGCGGAAGCTTGGCGATGTCGTCGGCCCACTCGGGCTGGAGCTCCTTGCGGGTGAACCAATCGCTCGGCGGGCGGGAGAGCGAGGCCCAGGGAAAGCGGTAGGCGATGATGGTGTCGGAGCCAAGCTCGCGGATGCCGCCGAGGACATTGTCATTCAGGCCGTTGATGACGGCGGTTACTGTGATCACCGTGGTGATGCCGATGACGATGCCGAGGATGGTGAGGGCGGAGCGGAGAGAATTCTTGCGAAGGGTGTCCAGAGCCAGAAGGACTTCATCGCGAAATTTCAGCGCGGTTTGCTTACCGGCCCGGAGGCGGACGGGGAGGACCGTGGTTTGCGTTTGCGGGAGTGCTTTGCCTAGCGTTGCCATTTTTCTGCTCTGAGTGCCTATTCCCGTTGAGTTTCAGTTCATTCTGCCTTGCCAATATCCAAAGTCTTCTGACGCGCCGAGTAAAATCCAATTCATTCTGATCGCAACGCTACAACCGGATCGAGGCGAGCCGCTTTCGACGCGGGATAGGTGCCGAAAAACAGGCCGACGCTCAGCGCGACCAGAAGGCCACCGATGACGGACCACAGCTGTACCGCGCTAGGGAGCGGCGAGAGGATCGAGACCAGTTGGGCGAGGAGCACGCCACAGATCACTCCCAGCGCGCCGCCGAAAAGGGAAATCGTGGACGATTCGATCAGGAACTGGCGGAGGATGTCTCCGCTGCGCGCCCCAAGAGCTTTGCGCAGGCCGATCTCGCGTGTGCGCTCGGTGACGGAGACAAGCATTATGTTCATGATGACGATTCCGCCGACAAGCAGGGAGATGGAGGCGATGGCGATGGTGACGAAGAAAAAGCTTCCGCTGATGTCTTTCCAAAGAGAGAGGAAGGAGTCGCTGGTTTCGATGGAAAAGTCGTCTTTCTTGCCGTAGGCAAGATGCCGCCGGCCGCGCATGATCTGGCGAACCTCGTCGACGGTTTCCTGAATCGTGGACGCGGAGCCGGCGCGGGCGGTGATGCGGAGCGAATCGTCCAGCGTGCCGTACTCTTTTTTGTAGGTGCTGAGCGGGAGGATGATCCAGTTGTCAAGAGAGGTGCCGAGAGCCGAGCCTTCTTTTTTACCGACGCCGATGACCTGGCAGGGAATATTGCGCCAGCGAACTTCCTTGCCGATGGGATCGACGCCGGGGAGGAGATTCTCGACAAGGTCGTTGCCGATGACGCAGACCGGGGCGGCTTGCTGGAGGTCGGTTTCGGTAATGTGGCGGCCGGCGATGAGGTCGACATCATAGAGTTCGGCCATTTGCGGAGTCCAAGCGCGGAGGTTCGTATCTTTCAGGGAATTGACGCCGCTTTTGACTTCGAGACGGCCGCCGATCGAAGCGCCGATTTCCTTGCAGGATTTGCAGAGTTCCTGAACAGCTTGATAGTCATCGTAGGTAATGCGCTTGCGTTTTTGAAATTCGAGGTAATCGTCGACGTTGGTGATGATGGAGGGCGTCTTGGCAACGCCGAAGACATCGGCGCCGAGGCGGAAGACCCTTGTGGCGACGTATTGATTGGCTCCGTTAATCAGGCTGACGACGGCGATTACGGCAGCCACTCCGATAACCACTCCAATGAGCGTCAGCACGCTGCGCAGTTTGTGCGCCCAGAGGCTGCTGGTGGCAATAGCCACGGCCTCTTTGAAGTTCATGGTGGTCGCCTGAGCCATGGTGGGTCTTGCTTTAGTATACGTGCGGGGAGGCCTTTAAGTATCGGTTCAGGGGTCTTGGGTCGAATGCGCTTAAAAGGGCCCAAAAAAGGGGCTGGGAATCCGGAGCGGGGATCCGGATTCCCGGGCGTTTCAGGGGTTAGGGTGGGATAGCTAGCGGTTTGTACGGGGAAGCTCTGCGACCAGAATGACTTGGCCCTCGGTCTCCATCTTTGCGGTCAGCGCTATTTCCTTTTCGCGGGCGGACTTGACCAGTTGGCGCCCCTGGGAGTTTCCGGCAGACCAGACCTGAGAGAGGAAGTAACGGTTGCCGTAGCGGTTGAAAATGAGCTTCGACTGGGCTTGAGGGGTGCTGGAGACGGCCGCGTTTGTGTTGATGAACGCCGAAGCCGTGGAGTCCTCGCGCGAGACAAGGATCATCGAGTGCGTGGGGGCGGAAACCTTGACGGTATACTCGCCTGCGTGGAGTTGCGTATTGCCGGCTACAAAGTCGAAGGGAACATTGACAGTCATCTGATTCTGGGCCTCGGCCACTCGCGTGGTTGCGAACATGACCAGTGCCATCGTGCCTGCCATAACCAAAGCTCTCGTTTTCATGGGACTCTCCTTCTTCCTACTCGCTGACGGCGTCCGGGTTGACCTGTCTCTTGTCCGGATCGCTTGACTGCTCAGCGCCTCAACATGGTTTCAACTCTCGCCTATCCCGAGAGGAAGGACAATGCACCGGGGGTGAACCGCAAGGCGACTGTGGGTGAACAAGCAAGTACCGGGAAATAGGGGGTTTATGGGGGCACCCATGCGGCCGCGATTGGCAAAAGGAGTGGTATAGTTTCCGGGCTGCGGGAACTATCGCCGGGAATCGTTCGGATGCCTACGCCTGCTCGATCCACAAACTTAGTGCGCTTTGAAGGGTTTGAAGTGGATCTGCGCGCCCAGGAACTCTACAAAGGCGGGCGCAAGGTGAAGCTGCAAGTCCAGCCATTTCAGGTACTTGCCATGCTCTTGGAGCAGCCGGGCGAGGTCGTCACGCGCGAAGAGATGCAGAAACGGCTGTGGCCGGCGGATACGTTTGTAGATTTCGATCACAGTTTGAACACGGCCATCAAGAAGCTGCGACAGGCACTGGGCGACGACAAGAAGAAACCGCATTTTGTGGAGACGCTCCCGAAGCGCGGGTACAGGTTTCTGGCTAGCGTAAAAAGGCCCGCCGCTAGGGAGACGCCGATGGCCGCGCCGGTCGCCGCGAAAGAAGCTGCTGCCTCATCCTGGGTGGGACGTGTCGCAAAACTTGCCTGTGAAGATGGACATCCGTTCGCTGTCCTGGCAGCCGACGCCGCCACGGCAGCAGAGAGGCAAAAACTGGATGCGGCGAACGACGATGTGGGACTGTCTCTCTTGATTGCTGCCCAGAAACTAATCATGGTGCCGGAGGGGACTCCGGTCCGGATTCTCGAAGTGGAGCAGGCTCACTCACGCTGCCAGGGGCGGATCCTAGAAGGCGAGCACTACGGGAAAACGGCACTGCTGCCGCTGAAATTGCTTAGGGAAGTGCCGGAGCTAAATAGAGTCCACGGGCCGCGGCAGTGGAACCTCAAGAAATAGAATCGGGCGTTTAGCTAGGGTGGCGAATGCGCTCGGCAAGAGCGCGGGCTCGCTGGCGGCCGATTTCAACGAATCGGGAATCGCTCGCGATTTGGTCCAGAGTGGCCAGGGCACGCTGAGGCTCGGGAAGAAGTTTGTGGTTCAGGTCGGTTTCAAATTGCAGAAGGGCGTCGTTGATGCCGAGGCGGTCGTATTTCATGCGGCGCTCGAGCAGTGTGACGAGTTCTTGTTGGCGGGCCAAGCCCTCGAAGATTTGCATCAACTGAGCGGCCGCCGAATTTAGCGTGTAGTTGAATTTCGTTTCGTGAATTTCAGCGCCTTTTTCCCAGCGAAAAGTTTTTTCGCCCAGGTTGGCGATTTTGCGGTGGACGTCCAGATCCGGTCCTTGAAAATTCTTCAGTTGGGCGGCCAGATCGAACATCTTGTCGCGCAAGGATGCGCTGACTTCAAAAGGCGACGCGCCGGGATCTTCGTCGAGCTGGCGAATCTCGAAAGTGGCGGCGTCGGAATCGTCGTGGACGGCGATCTCGATAAATTCCGGGGAGCTGGATTTGAAAATGCGGCGGTAGCTGAGTTTCGCATGGGCCGGGGCGGGAGAAGGATCCGCGGGAGACGCGGCCGCGACTGCGGCCGCATTCAAGAACGCGCTCGCCATACCGGCCAACAAAGCGAATCGCAGAAGGAAAGTCTTCATCGTGAGATTACGATGCGCGGAAGGATATTTTGAGTTGCGCCGCCGCTTCCCATGGGAGTTTTTGCGGCAAAAGACCGGGACTGCGGCCGCTCGACTGCCGAGCCGGGAAGCCCAAAGCGCTGCCGGGTCTGTTCGGCTTGCAAATGGCAGAGCGCAACGGCGAGGGCATCCGCGGCATCGGAAGGCTCCGGCGTTTCGTTCATTTCAAGGAGCGCGCGCACCATCAATTGCATTTGCCTTTTGTCCGCATGGCCGTAACCGGCGACGGAGGCTTTTACTTCACGCGGGGAGTAGCTGTAGACGACGACGGCCCGTTGCGCGGCGGCCAAAAGCACGACACCGCGGACCTCGGCAAGCCGCAAAGCCGTTCTCATATTCAGGGCCGTAAAGACGGATTCCACGGCCAGCGCGTCCGGCGAAAACTCGTCCATCAGACTGCAGAGCAGAGCGTGGACATCCTGAAGCACGGCGCCGAGGGATTCCTTCTGCCGCTTGGCCGCCACCTTCAAGGCACCATAATCGAGCACGCGGCAGCGTCGCCCGTCGCTTTCAACGATTCCGTAACCAGTGGGGCCCGCGGATGCCGGATCTACACCCAGCACGCGGAAACAGCCATTTCTGGCGGGGGAACCAGCGGCTGGGCTTCGAGTCCTCATCGACCTAAGTCTACGGCGTTCGTCGCGTCCCTGCCAGAGCTTTGTCTCTATTTCCCTTGGCAAAAGAAAAACGGCCATCCTGATTGTCCGGGATGACCGTGGAAGAAGGAGACAAACAGGAATGTCTGTCCCATGCGGGGTTGAGATTAGTTGGCGCCCACCGCTGCTTGGATTTCGGACTCATCGATATCGAAATTCGCATAGACATGCTGCACGTCGTCGTGCTCCTCGAGCGCTTCAATGAGCCGCACCATCTGCGTGGCTTGCGCGCCCGTCAGCCTGATGTAGTTCTGCGGAACCATGCCGATTTCCGCAGACTCCGGTGTGACGCCCGCTTTGGTCAGCGCTTCCTTCACTTTTTCGAGGGCTTCCGGGGGCGTCACGATGTACCAGCCGGAGCCGTCATCCTTCAAATCGTCGGCGCCCGCTTCGAGAACGATGTCCATCATTTTATCTTCGCTGGCCGCTTCCTTGGGAACGACAATTTCGCCTTTGCGGTGGAACATCCAGCCAACCGCTCCCGCTTCGGCCATGTTTCCGCCGTTCTTGCTCATCAGATGGCGAAATTCGCCGACGATGCGGTTGCGGTTCGTGGTGACGGCTTCAATGAGCATGCCGACGCCACCGGGGCCATAGCCTTCAAAGGTGACTTCTTCATACTGCTCGCCTTCGAGCTGCCCCGTGCCGCGCAGAATGGCGCGCTCGATATTTTCGTTCGGCATGTTTTCGTTTTTGCCGGCGAGAATGGCGGTGCGCAAGCGGGGGTTCGAGTTGGGATCACCGCCGCCAATTCTGGCAGCGATGGTGATTTCGCGGATCACTCGCGTGAAGACGCGGCCGCGCTTCGCGTCGGTGGCCGCCTTCTTGTGTTTAATGGTGGCCCATTTTGAATGCCCAGACATGACAGATCCTCTTTTTTGCGTGCTCCCGGCCAGGCCGGATTCACGTTGGGTGAAATTTCGTGCGGCCGCGCGCCACCTAAGTGACGGTTAGTCGACTAAACCCCGCTAGGCGGGGCTTAACTGTGCGGAGACTTAGTGTAAACCGCAAACCCTGCGGAACTGGGCCAGTTTAGCACAGCCTTCGCGTGCGCGAAACCGGGTATACTCGCTCTCGGGGCACCCCTTTGCGCTCAAGAAGCTTCCTCACTTTTTCCGCGTTTGGCGTCGTGGCCGTACGGTTCTGTCATGCCTGAGCGCCGCTACCGCGTCCTGGCTATCGCTACCCACCCGGTCCAATATATGGCGCCGATTTTTCGGCGGATGGCGGCTCATCCTGGATTCGATTTGCATGTGGCGTATTGCAGCCTGCGGGGTGCAGAAGCCGCGCACGACCCCGAGTTTGGAGCCACGGTGCAGTGGGATGTGCCTTTGCTCGAGGGCTATTCGTGGACGCACGTTCCTAACCGCGGCTCGGGCGACGAATCGTTTTTCGGCCTGCGCAATCCCGGGCTCAGGAAGCTGATTCGCGAGGGCAACTACGACGCTGTTCTGTGCTTTGTGGGCTATGTGCGCGCCACATTTTGGACCGCTTACCGCGCGGCGAAGTCGTCCGAGACCGCTTTTCTTTTCGGGACGGACACGAATACGCTTGCCCCGCGCGATGGCCGCAGGTGGAAGAGCACGGTGAAGAAAATTTTGTGGCCACGGCTCTTTCATTTGGCGGATCAGGTGATTGTGCCGTCGTCGGGGGCGCGCGACCTTATGCTCGCGCTGGGCTTGTCCCCGGAACGAGTCACACTTACGCCATACAGCGTGGACAACGACTGGTGGATGCGGCAATCCGCAAGCGTGGACCGCGAAGCCGTGCGTACGTCCTGGGGAGCTTTGGCTTCCAGTGCCGTTATTCTCTTTTGTGCGAAGCTCCAGCCTTGGAAGCGGCCGGGCGATCTGCTTCGAGCGTTTGCCGAAGCAGATCTTTCGAATGCGCTGCTGGTCTTTGCAGGCGAAGGGCCGCTTCGAGCGGAGCTGCAGTCCGAGGCCGCCGCTTTGGGCGTGGCCGCGCGCGTTCGCTTCCTCGGTTTCCTGAATCAGTCGCAGCTTCCCGCTGCGTATACTGCCGCCGACCTGATGGTCCTTCCTTCGGAGTACGAACCGTTCGCTGTAGTTGTGAACGAAGCGATGTGCTGCGGATGTCCCGTGGCTGCGAGCGACCGCGTCGGCGCGGCTCGCGATCTCGTTGCCCCGGTGCGGAAGGAATTTATTTATTGCTGTGGTGATGTCCCTGCGCTCGCCGCGCTTTTGAAGGACGCGCTTCGGGACCGCGCCCTTCTTAGGTCGCTCGGACGGGCAGCGGTCGCGCAGATGCGGACGTGGTCGCCGGAGAGAAACATCGCCGCAACGTTCGAGGCGATTGAAATTGCCGTTCGGAGGAAAGGCCGGCCGGCCGGCGCCGCAGTCCCGGAATCCTCTGCCGGGCACACTCCTCCCGCCGCACCGCAAAAACTTCGCGAATGAAGCTGCTGATCTATTCCCACTTCTTTCGGCCGAGTGTCGGCGGCGTCGAGACGCTCGTTTTGTCACTGGCGCGTGGTCTCGCGGCGCTCGGCCCACCGGGTGGCGATCCGGAATTCGAGATCACCCTCCTAACGCAAACAGCTCGAGGCAAATTTGAGGATGGGCCTCTTCCCTTTCGTGTTGTCCGCCAGCCAAATCTCATTCAAGTGTGGGATTTGATCCGCGCTTCCGATGTGGTTCACGTGGCAGGGCCTGCACTGGCACCAATGATCCTCGGCCTCCTGGCACAGAGACCCGTCGTGGTGGAGCATCACGGCTTTCAAACGATTTGCCCGAACGGCCAGCTTCTGATCGAGCCCCTAGGGACCCCATGTCCGGGACATTTCATGGCCGGCCGGCATGGGGAATGCCTGCGATGCAACTCCGGGCAAGGATGGTTCGCTTCGGGGAAGCTTTGGCTTCTGACGTTTCTGCGCCGTTTTCTGTGCCGGCGCGTTAGAAGCAACATCACCCCGACCGAGTGGCTGGGCGGTCTGGTGCAGCTTCCTCGAGTGACGGCCATTCCCCACGGGTTGGAATTCGTGGCCGCCCCGGCAGCGTATCCTCAGTCGTCTCCGCACCTCCCGGTCATCGCATTTCAGGGCCGGCTCGTTACCACCAAAGGTGTTGGCGTTCTGTTCGAAGCCGCGCGCATTCTGCTTGCTGAGAATCGAGCTTTCGAACTGCTCGTCATCGGCGACGGCCCCGAGCGCGCTTCTCTTGAACGGCTTTCTCAGAACGCTCCGCTTGCCGGGCACGTGCATTTCGCAGGACGCCTTTTAGGGGCAGAACTCGATGCCGCGCTTCGGCACGCCTCTGTCGTCGCCGTGCCATCGCTCGGCGGAGAAGTGTTCGGTCTGGTGGTTGCAGAGAATATGTTGCGAGGCCTGCCGGTGATTACGTCCGACCTCGGCGCCTTCGTCGAGGTGCTCGGGGAAGGCGGGCTGACGTTTCGCACCGGCGATCCCGAGGCGCTTGCAGAAGAACTCCGCCGAATTCTCGATGATCCCGCTCTCGCTCTGCGCCTCGCGGGGGTTGCAAGGCAGCGCGCGCTGGATTTTTGCGATTTTCACCGCATGCTGGAAAGCCACGCGCGGGTTTACCGGGAGGCTCACCGCTGACCTGTCCCTAAAGGCAGGTACGCCGTGCGTCACAAACAAGGAAACACTGTCGATGCCGAGCGCGTCCAGTCCTACACTGGACCTAAGGAAGACTGTGTCAACGGCCCATTGGTTTACTGACGGATCCCTAAATCGATCCCACTTCTGGCAGGAGACGGAGACTATGAAACGCGCGCTTATTTTTCTTGCGACATTTATCGCTGTGCTGGTGGCGGCGCCCGACGTCCGGGCCGAGCCACAGCAATCGAAAGGGACCGCCAGCATCAGCGGCGTGGTCATCGGTCCGAACGACAAGCCCGCCCCACATGCCAGCGTTTCCTATCAATCGTCCGACGGAAGGGCTCCGCATGCCGTATTTGCCGATGCCCACGGCCGGTTCACGATTTCGCAACTCAGCGCCGATAGTTACGACATTCGCGCATCCGCGAAGGGCATTTTTTCCGATTGGCAAAGAAACATCCCTCTACGCAAGGGGCAAGCGCGGTCCGTGGAGTTGCATCTGATTTACGCGAAGGAAATGCCGAAGCCTGTTTCGAGCACAAAGCCGAAACAATAAGTCCCGCCCCGGCGCACCCCACATTCAGGTCCGCATCGAGGTCCATACTCACGGATTGAGAAGCGAACGGCTTCCGCTATTTGATGAACAGTTGCGCCAGCTCATGGAGATCCTGCGCAGACACGTCGGAGATGGCGCAAAACTCCATGCCCTGATGCCGCCAGTGAACCCATTGAAAACCTTGCCGGGAGCCGGGCGGATGAATCGGCGTGTCCGGTTCCTTCGTCGGCCATACAAAAACGTTGATGAAATGCTTGCGGCGACCGTAAACAAGCGCCGCGACATTGCGCTCGCCGAGAACATCCAGGCGGCCGCCGAGCAAAGGAAATCCTTCGTCCATGAAATCGTGCACGGGGGGAATGAACTCCAGCTTGCCATCGAACCACGGCTTGACGGTGTGCTGGTCCGTCGAAGCCACATCGGTGAGATGGCCGGCCTGCAGCGAGCGAATGTGGGCGTCGACGATTTCCGTGGACGTAACGGAGGACTGCATGCTGGTGGCTAGGAAGTGCGGCAGGGCAAACCACGCTACTCCGGTCACCAGGAGGATCGCGGCGGCGACAGCGAGCCAGCGCCACGCGGCAACGGAGGAGCCGCTTGCTTTGCCTGCCGAGACTTTGAGTTCTGCGCGAATCTTTTTGCGCAACCCGGCCGGAGCGGTCTCGTAAAGCTGGGCATGCTGGAGAGAGGAGCGGAGGGACTCGGCCGCCCCGAGAGTTGCCGTGCATTCGCGGCAGGTTTCCAGATGGCGCTCGAAATCGGCGGCGCGCATGGCGTCGAGTTCGCCGTCAAGATAAGCGTGAAGGAGCGTCCCTGAGAAATCACAGCTCATGGGGCGCCTCCTGCTGGGCAGGTTGCGTGAGCGCGCGCTGCAGGCGCTGGCGCGCACGGGCAAGCGCGGACATGACGGTACCAATGGGGACGTTGGTAATGGAAGCGATCTCCTTGTAAGAGCAGCCTTCGAGTTCCCGCAATATGATCACTTCCCGGAAGCGCACCGGAAGAGTTTCGAGAGCGCGTGCCAGCCGCTCGCGGTTGTCGCCGGCAATGGCCAGCGCTTCCGGAGTAGCGGCGGACTGTTGGTGCAGGTCTTCATCGAATTCCGTCATGAGCTCCACTTGGCGATTCTTCTCCAGCCACGTATAACACGTATTGCGAACGATCTGCAGAAGCCACGCGCGGGCGTCTCCGCCGTTGAAGCCACGGAAAAAACGAAACGCGCGCAGCATAGCTTCCTGCGCGACGTCTTCCGCATCGGATCGGCTTCGCAGCAGCCAACGCGAAAGATTGAAAGCGGCATCCAGATGCGGCAACACGAGCTGCTCGAAGCGAGCCCGGTCCTGCGAATCCAACACGTCCCAACCTTTCCCCTGGCCCGTAGAGCTCATGGATGAAAACCACCCCACACCTGATTTTATTCCCAATTGGCGGATTCTAAGGACGAAATAATGTTGGCGGAGTGAGCGCGCAAATTTGGAATAAGCCGCAGCCCTCCGCGGTCTGCACAAATGAAACACGTCCCATGGCGGCGCGGGAACTCTGGCTCTCTCTGACCCGCGCCGCTCCTGCCAAATATGCGCAGCAGCGGGAAGTGCATACATGCGTATGCATTGGGAAGACGTGTGTTCACGGGAGGAAGAAAAGATGGCTCGCAACACAAAAGACGAGATCCTGCACGATCACAATCACGATGGAATCGATCGCCGGGGATTTTTGAAGTGCATGGCTTGGGCTGGGACAGGCGCGTTCTGCGTGATGCAAGGGGGCGTTTTGAAATCGTACAGCATGAGCCGACTTCCGGAGATAAACCCGCAGGACATGAAAGGCGAGTTGAGCTTCGTGCAGATCAGCGACAGCCACATGGGATTCAACAAGGCGGCGAATCCGGATGTCGCGGCGACGCTGGAGGCCGCTGTTGCCAAAATCAACGCGCTGTCGACGCCGCCGGAGTTTTTGCTGCATACCGGAGACATCAGTCACCTTTCGAAGCCGGAGGAATTCGACGGCGTCGAGCAGATCCTGAAGAGTGCTTCGTCGAAGGATGTGTTCTATGTTCCCGGAGAGCATGATGTTCTGAACGACGACGGCAAGGGATATCTCGAGCGTTTCGGCAAAGGAGCTCAGCCGGGAGGCTGGTACAGCTTCGAAAAGAAGGGCGTGCACTTTGTGGGATTGGTCAACGTGATGAACCTCAAGGCGGGCGGGCTGGGCACGCTCGGCCAGGAGCAGCTGGAGTGGCTCGAAAAAGATGTGAAGCATCTGAAATCCAGCACCCCGATCGTCGTTTTCGCACATATTCCCCTTTGGACGGTCTATCCGGATTGGGGATGGGGAACCGAGGACAGCGCCGAAGCGCTCGCGTATCTGAAAAAATTCGGTTCGGTCACCGTTCTTAACGGCCACATTCATCAGACCATGCAGAAGGTCGAGGGAAATGTGACTTTTCACACGGCGTGCTCGACTGCGTTCCCGCAGCCAAAACCCGGAGAGGCGCCTTCGCCGGGACCGATGAAAGTGCCAGCCGAGCAGTTGCGGAGCGTATTAGGCATCACGGATGTGAACTACGTACGCGGGCAGCACGCGCTGGCGGTAGTGGATTCGACGCTGGCCTGACCGCGAAAAGAACCCGGGAAGCAGATTTCAAAATAAAAAGAGAGGGAGAAAAATCATGAGAAGAAGTGTGTTCATTCCGAGTTTTCTGGCGCTGGCCGTGATGGTCCTGGCCGGAAGCGTTCTGGAGCGTAAGAGCATCGCGGCGAGTGTCGGGGAAAAACCTGCAACAACCGCCGAAGTGAAAATCGACAATTTCGTTTTTGGCCCGGCGGCGATCACCGTGCCGGTGGGAACAACCGTTACTTGGATCAATCGCGACGACATTCCGCACACCGTGGTCAGCCCGGACAAAGTGTTCAAGTCCAAGGTGCTCGACACCGACGACAAGTTCTCATTTACGTTTACCAAGCCAGGAGAGTATCCCTACTTTTGCTCCATCCATCCGAAGATGACGGGAAAAGTGGTCGTCGAGTGAGCGAGAGCAAACAGAGGAGCGAACTTGAACCCCTTTGACCTACGAGCGGCATTGCTTGCCAGGCACGCGCAGCACGTCGTGCTGATCCACTTTCCCATCGCTTTATTTATTGCCGGGGTAATCTTTGATTTTCTCTCCCAAAGCGCCAAGCGGCGGGCGCTTCGCGCGGTAGCTTATTACAATCTGCTGGGGGCGGCGATTTCGGTGGTGCCCGTGGTCGTCACGGGGCTGCTCGCCTGGCAGTTTCAGCTCGAGGGGCAAAAACTGAAAGGCATTCTGCTCATGCATTTGGTTTTAGGATCAACCTCGGCGGTCCTCATCTGGATTTCCTGGGGACTGCAGCTGCGCGCGCAACGTCTGTCAACCGAAAGACTTCCCGGCTTTCGCTTGGCCCTGGAAACAGTGGCAGTGGCGGTCATCGCGCTGACCGGGCATCTGGGCGGGTTTCTGAGTGGAGTTAATGGCCCAAACTAGTACTTTTTAAAGGCTCGCCGGAGGCTTTTCGGCTTCGTATAACACTCTGAATAAACGCCTTAGATAGGATACGCGGCGAGCGACCGAAAGATGGTCTAGTACCACGACCACGGTACTCCGCTCAGTGGCTCTAGCGGCCCATTGAGGGCCCCATATCGGACGCGTAGGCTTCTAGGAACGGGTTGGGGGCCGCGCGGGGACAGCGGCTCCGCAAGGGGCCGTGTGCGAGCTACCCAACCCGCCACTCTTTCTTCGATCTCCCGCCGTCGGCACCTGAACCCTCTACTAAAAGCTCCAAAACATTCCTGGAACGGGCAGGTAGGGAGGTGGCGAAACGGCCCTGTTTCTACAATCTTAGCGCAACGCGAACGGAATCTTCGGTGAGGGATTTGCTAGTGCCCGAACAAACACGAAGATAGGGCCAGCTGTCAAATTCGAGACCGCGCTTTTTTCAAGGAATTGCATCAGGTTGATACTTCCATTTTCTGCTTTCCGCGTTTCTGACTCAAAAAACAAGCCGTTCCCACTTGGGATCGCTAGTAGACTGTCCCTCTGACAGATGGCATTTTCATTCCTTCATTCCCGCTCGGCGGTCTCAGACCTCGCACCTGTTCCGGTTTTTGTTCTCGCCCTGCTGGCTGCGTGGAAGCGACCTCTGGCGTTCCATGGGGTTTTCGCCACTGCGGAGCGATTCGGCACCCGGGTAGCTCAAAACACTAGGGCCGCAGTACTTACACTGGCGTTGTTACCCGTGCTTTTAAGACTTTGCCTGCTGTGGATGATTCCGATTCCTGTACCGGGCATTCATGACGAGTTTAGTTATCTGCTTGCTTCTGACACCTTCGCCCATGGGAAACTCACGAATCCGACACATCCAATGTGGATTTTCTTCGAGACCATTCACGTCAATCAAGTGCCTACCTACATGTCCAAGTACCCTCCGGCCCAGGGCGCAATTCTCGCGGTGGGGCAGGCTCTAGGTCATCCTTGGATTGGGGTGTTGCTCAGCGTGTCCGTTATGTCCGTGGCGGTCCTCTGGTCATTACGCGGTTGGTTACCGCAGCGATGGGCCTTTTTAGGAGCCTTATTTGTCGCCCTTCGTTTAGGAAGTCTCAGTTACTGGGCCAACAGCTATTGGGGCGGCGCGGTCCCGGCGATTGGCGGCGCGCTCGTGATAGGAGCTGTGCCTCGGCTGATGCATAGATACCGCAGTCGTGACGCTGTTCTGTTGGCGCTGGGGGTTTCCATACTGGCAAACAGCCGCCCCCTTGAGGGTTTCATTCTTTGTGCTGCGGTGGGACTGACACTCGCAGTCGTATATCGCAGGAAGGCTTCCCTAAACCTGCGACAGTTTCTTCCTCGTATCGTTTCCTTGCCCGTTATTCTGATTTTTCTGTCAACGGCCCTCTTCATGGGCTACTACAACTGGCGCGGAACTCATAACGCGCTTCTCTTCCCGTACTCCGTCAATGACCATACCTACGGCAACGCACCGCATTTCATCTGGCAAGCCGCTGCGGCGCCCCGGCATTCCAGTAATCCCCAACTGGAAGCCATATATGTATGGGAACGGAGCTATTGGGCGAATAATAGGCTCGACAGTATCGGCCACCTTACAGAACATGTTTCGTCGGTGGCTATTAAATTCATATATTTCTTCCTCTGGCCGCAGTTCCTTCTCCCGTTTACAGCCATCGTCTTCTTCCTCCGAGACATCAGGATTCGATTCCTTTTCTCTACCTTTCTGATCTGTTTCCTCGGAATGATTGCCGTGGTGTGGTCCCAGCCACACTACGCGGCACCTTTGACTGCCATAACGTTTCTTCTGATCATTCAAAGTCTCAGACACCTCAGGCAATGGCGGTATCGCGGACAGCCTGTGGGGCTGGGGCTCTCACGCACGATCGCGATCTTTGGACTAGCCATGACTCTGGTATATATCGGCGAGGCAGCGAAGAATCCTTTGCTGTCGTCATTCGTCGCCCCGTCTGGTGTGTGGGGAAACCCCGGAAATCAACTGAGAGCTGATGTACTTAAAGAGCTGGAAGCTCTTTCAGGAAAACATCTTGTAATCGTCCGTTACTCTACGGGAACTGTCGGGACCGGCGAGTGGGTGTATAACCGCGCGGACATAGATAACGCAAAGGTTGTTTGGGCCCGCGAGTTACCGGGAGTTGATACCAAGCCTCTGTTGGACTATTTCTCTTCCTATCACATATGGCTACTTGAGCCGGGATTTTCTCCTCCCCGGCTCACAGCGCTTCGTTAAGGCATCCTTGCAGGCCAGTGCGCCAGAAAGGGCACAAAGGCGACAGTGCCTCTGCCTCGAAGACATTCCTGGACGAAATGAACGCGAACGATCGGCCGCCCTCGTGCAATCCGTACCTGCCGATTCTTGCTTCCATTCCTAAAGAGTTGCGCCATCATAGACTTCGGGAGGGTCTTTCCGTTTGGGTGAATGGTTCAGGCGACAGGTGAGGCCATTGGCGGACACGCTTGTCGCCACGAGTGTCCTCTCGGCGATTCTGGTCGCAGGATCCATATCCCTCGCGCAATCGGATCCAACCGGAGATCCGGCCCCGACCAGATTGCGCTCTGAAACCGTTTCCGCCTTCGATCGCTATGAACATCTGACCGAAGAGCGCAATGAAGCCGAACTGAAGCGCGGCTCCCGTCTCTTGTGGATTGATTCGCTCGGCGAGCCCGGGCGCCCGGAAGCTTACGCCAGCCTGAAGCGCGGCGAGGTACAAGTCCACCAGCTGACGACCCTCGACAACGGCAAGCCCATTGTCTGCCCAGGAGGAATGATTCATCACTGGGTGGGCGTGGTTTTCATTCCAGGCGCGAAGCTCGATGACGTTCTAGGCGTGCTTGAGGACTACGACCACCAGTCGACCATTTATTCGCCGGATGTGGAGCGCTCCAAGATCGAGTCCCACGACGGCGACCACTTTCGCGTGTTCCTCCGCTTCCGGCGGCACAAGGTCATCACCGTGGTGCTCGATACCGAGCACGACGTGCGCTATTTTCACGACGCTCCCGGCCGTGCTCACAGCCGCAGCTCCGCGGTACGCATCGCCGAAGTCGAAAATCCCGGGAAGAGCGACGAACGCGAAAGGCAGCCCGGCGATAATGGCGGTTTTTTGTGGCGCATGGAAACCTGGTGGCGGATGGAGGAACGCGACGGAGGCGTTTACGTGCAGAGCGAGGCGGCGTCGCTTACCCGCGACATTCCGACCGGTCTTGGCTGGCTGGTCGGTCCGTTCGTTACAGGCATTCCGAAGGAAACGCTTGCGTTCACGCTCGAGGCCACGCGAAAAGCGGTTCTCGGCAGAGGGAACAAATGATCCTGCTGCTCGAATGACTGTCTAATCGCTCGGAAGACTTTTCGCTTTGGCATTTTTGAGGAGTTGCCAGATTGCGGCGGCGTTGCGATTCCAGTCCCATTCCTGGATCGTTTTGCTAGCCGCTTCGCCGACAACGCGCCGCAGATCAGGCTGTGACTGAAGCCGCCGAAGCAGCTTGCTGAGTGTTTCCGCGTCTCGCGGCTCGCGAAGAACAAAACCATCGATGCCGTCTTGCATGTAATCAGCGACACCCGCGCAAACGGATGTAATCGCCGGCAAGCCACACGCCATGGCTTCGGCTACAGGAAGCCCGAAGGAATCTTCCCGGCTCGGGCTGACATAAACGTCCGCGGCAGCATATAAGTCGAGCACTTCGGGGCTTGAAGCCTCCCAACGGCAATGGTCCTCCAAACCGAGTTGCGCGGCACGCTCCTTGAAGGTCTCCGCAGTATCGTTCCCCACCACCAGCAATCTGATTCGCAGCCCAGGAAGAGCCGCCATAGCCTCCAAAACGGTGGACAGCCCCTTGTTGCGCCAATCGTTGCCAATCAGGAGAAGAACGAAATCCTCGTCGCGAAAATCACGCCGCCGCCGGGCTTCCTGGCGCCGCCCGAGCCGGGCCGCCGAGGAAAAATGCTTCGTGTCCACGCCATTCGGGATCACGGAGATATCTTCCCGGCGAAAGTGCTCCCGCAGAAGCCCCGCCGTGCGTTTCGAAACGGCCGCAAGAGTGACTTTGGGATCCTTGTAAATCCGGCGTTCCAGCGCAGACAGGAACGCATAGTAAACCTTGCGGTGAATTTTTCGAAAAGAACCGGCATGGGCACTGGAATCCTCATTTTCTTCTCGAGCGAGATCCTTCAACCGATAAAACAGCGCATGAACGATCACCACATCGGGATGAAAACAATTGATTCCCGGCGACAGAACCAGATCGTAGTAAGCGCCGCCGAAGGTCGTGTGCCACTTTCGCAAGAACCCGTTCAAGAACACCCAAGCCAGGAATTGCGCCAGATGCGGACCGGGAATAGATGGAACCTTATGCCAGAATACCGAGCCCGATGGCGCGGAATGTCCGGATTGCGCTGCTATGTGCCCGCTCAAGGAGAGGTCTTCGACGCGTTGCGCATAGAGATGGATCTCGCAGACGTAATCGCGGGCGAGCCGCTCCACCAATTCCGCTATGGCGCGCTCCGTGCCATGGCGCTTGTCGACGAATGGCGAGACAACCGCGAGCCGCAAGTCAGCGTATCCAGCGGCGCGCCGGTTCACTTACAGGAGCGTTAGCCGCATACTGCGCCGAAAGCGCGAGGGTGGGGAGCCGGAATAACAAACCGAGCAGCAGCCAAAGGTACGCATTCAAGAGAAAATCTTCGTAGGGCTGAATCCCCCCAAACGTTGCAGGAAACAGTAAAAAAAACGCATACCAGAAAATCACAAACCCCAGCGGAAACCACGGCGAACCTTTGAGTTTTTTGACCACCCTCCATGCGGCGAAAAGAATAGCTAAGCCCATGACGAGCCAAAGGATCAGTCCCACGATCCCCATTTCAACAACGAGGGTCCCGAAGCCGCTTTCCACTCCGATCACAGGTGGCTTCACATTAAAAAATCGGGCGACATATTGTCCGCCGAGGGCCGTTGTTCCGATACCATAACCATACGGCCAGCGATCGTAGTAGAAGGCTCCTAGAAAGTTGTCGACCGGGTATGTCCATCCTCGGTGCGTTAGTTCGCTTGTCGGACTACCTGGCGTGAGGGTTTCTTCGTATATGGCGAGTCGCGACATGAGGGCGTCCGGGTACGCATAGAAAAGCACAACAATTCCCAAACCGATGCCGATTGCGACACGCTGAATAGAGCGAAAAACGCGCCGCGCCTCCCCTTGCCGCCACGGTGCGCCCCAGATAAAAGCGACACTGGTTGCCGCGGCATTGATCATGCCCCACAGGAACGAGCCTCGAGACGCAGTCAGGAATGCCCCCGCCGCCGTCACCGGAATGGCGATAAACGCGAAAGCTCTCCCTTTCTTTTGGCGTAGAAGAAGGTAACCGCTAAAGCCCAGGACAAGGATCCAGGCCACCATGATGAAATCCGCGTAACGGCCCGCGCTAACGAAGACCGAAGTAGGCCGATAAGCGGTGACGCCTGACGCGGTCACACGATAGAGGCTGCTCAGCGCCCTGAGATCTTCGGTCTGCACTTCGGGGTTTAGGAAGCTCGGGCCCAGAATGGATTGAGTGATGCCAAGCGAAACGATGACGAGGACCAAAACCAAATTCACCGTGAAGAAACGGCGCAGCTCTGCCTCCGAATTCAGGAGCGCGTAACCAATAAAAATCAATGGCACGTAATAGAAAAATATTTTGAAACCCATCAGCCCATACCAAATGCTGGTCGAGGCTGGATTGAATATCTGAATGACGCCAAACCAGACAAAGATCAAAACCGGCATGAGAAAAGGCGGCCGGAAAATCGTCACTTCTTTTCGGCGAACGGCCACAAAAAACGAGATGTACACGATCAGGACAAGAAAATCCTTCGCAAAATAGATCGCCATGTTATTGCCGAGGAATTTCCGCACAAAATCCTCGAACAGCAGCCAGCTTAAGAAGAAGTACACGCCGTTGCGCCAGCTGTGGAGAATCGCGACGACGACTGCCACGCCCGCGAGGCAGAGTGCAGCGTAGGCCAAACCAGTTATGTCGCCGTTGATTACGTACTGAGCAGCTTCGTACGCGGCGAACGCGCCGACGACGAGAGTGCCTAATCCGAGCAGCCGCCGTCTTCCGAATTGGCCTGAAGGGAGAACTGATGCAACTCTCATAGGATGGCTTTATGCCGGACCTTGTGATTATTACCGAGTCTCAAGTATTCCGAAAGGGGCATCCCTTCAGCTTCGGCGTCCGGTTCCTACAATTCTGGCGTCTTGTATGGCCTTCAGCCGAAGCTCTATACTCGCCCTGTAGAAAGTCTGTCTTCGCCCCGAGCAGGAACTGGAGAGAAATAGAACGTGGCCACTCTGGCTTCTAGGACTAATTTTCCTGGAATAATGGGACTTAACTGCTTAACTAAACATTCTAAGGGAAGTGACTAAGAGCACCACGGCGCTTAGGGAGCTGTTGTGCAGCAGCGAACTGTCGGCGGACTCGGAGGCAGATGGATTCGACGAATATTATTCGCCCCAAAATGCCGGAGCTCGACTCGCTGCGAGGTGTGGCGATCCTGATGGTGGTTTTCTATCACGGATTTTTCTGGTCGAATGGTTTGGGAGGGCTATCGGGAGCTGCCAAATTCTTTGTAAACCTCACGAGATTCGGCTGGCTGGGAGTAAATCTGTTTTTCGTATTGTCGGGATTCCTGATAACGGGAATTCTGGTTGATTCAAAAACACAGGAGCATTACTTCCGAAGATTTTACACGCGGCGCGCGTTGAGAATCTTGCCTGCTTTTTATGCGCTCTTGGTGATTTTATTTTTCATCCCTTCGCAGAGCCACGCTTATTTGGTGCTCAGCTTCTTTTATATGTCGAATCTGGCTCCGCCCTTGAGCATTCCGATGACGTACCCAATGCTCTGGTCGCTCGCGGTTGAGGAGCATTTCTATCTTGTTTGGCCCGTCGCGGTGCGACTTCTTTCCGGCCGCACAATGAAGATTCTTGCGGCGGCAATCGTCTGCAGCGAGCCCTTATTGCGGGCCTGGTATTTCGTCCGCGGATGGCCGGGGGGGTCGGGATTTTTAACGTGGCTTGTGGCGGATGGCCTCGCGATGGGCGCGATATTAGCGATGGTTGTCCGGTTACCTCAATTCACGAGGAAGAACCTTGTTTCGTTTGTTGTTGTGGTGGTCGGAGTGGCAGCTTCAATGGCTCTACTCGGGGCGCCGTACGGGATACTGACACAGCGTCGTCTCCTGGGCGCTTCGCTGTTACTGACTATGGCTCAACTATTCTTTCTAGGAGCGCTTGGACTGACATTGTTTTTGGGCACAGGTAAATGGCGAGAGCTGGTATGTATCCGCATACTGCGATTTTATGGAGAAATCAGTTATGGGCTCTATTTGATCCATTGGCTATTCTTTGCTGGATACGACACGATCGTCTCCAAGCTCTGGCCATCGGCGCACCCTGCTTTGGGGAAAATGACGCTAATGTCGTTGCGATTTGTTTGCGCCGCAGGACTCGCTTCGATTGCGGCATTCCTTTCTAGAAAATACTACGAGGCGCCCTTTCTCCGTCTAAAAAATCGTTGGACTGCGGCGTGAGAATCGAGCCTCGAAGGACTGAACGAGAAATGTTTCAGTGTGCGGCTTGGATGACTAGAAGATGATTGTCGCACGAGATAGATTCGCTCGAAAAAGCCATCGAGGCGATGCGCAGCATCCATGCCAGCGATTTGCGAGTGAGTTGATAACCGTTCGGGGGAAACACCAGATGATCCCGGAGCTTCAGACCTGCCCGGGGAAGGAACTGTCGCTCGAGAAGATCGAAGAAAATCGGTGAAATGTGCGTAGGCTCTCCGTCCTTGTCCATGGTCCTGATTTTTCCGGCCGAGCCGCGAGCCGAAATCCGATTCGTTGAAATCGACCGAAAGATGTGGAAGCCCCGCTTCGAAGCCGTTGGCATTGCGGTCAACAGCTGCTGGCGAGTCCCCCTAACGGGGTTGTCATCTGGAGCTCGTCGATTATTTTTCTAGGCCGTTCCCTCACAGTGTCCTTCGGCACTGTCGTGTCCCGGATTTTTTCCTGGCAAATCGAGTTGCATCCTTTCACCGCGAAGCAATTCCATGAGGCGAAATATCTTAGTCTTCGTCGCCGCGTGCGCGCGCGTCGCCTTCTATGAAATACTTGGGCTCGAACCTAAACTTGGGAGTTCTCATGCCACTCTACCTTTCGCAACACACGCTCGCCTGCCTGACGCGCCAAGGCGCGGAGACGCTCGCGCAACGCATGCAGGGCGGTGGTCCCGCTTGTGCCGACCGCGTGCTGGTCAACATGCTTGAAGGAAAGATGTTTGCCGAGTTCCGTGCGGACTCCCGCGAGACGCTCGAAGCGTGGCTGAAGGCAGAAGGAATGCACTACGACTGGGTCGTGCGGATCGAGTGGGAAACGCGCAATGGCAAGCTGGAAATTGCCGGATAGGGTTCCATAAACTATTCTAAATAATAAGGTTAGCTGACCTCAGAGAGCGAGCGCGGTGGACCCCAGAATGTCGATGAAAAAGAGGGTGATTTACGGCCTCATCTGCGCTACTCTTTTCTTCTTACGTCTAACCTGAAGGGGAACACTATGTCTGACTATGCGCATCCAGAAGTACTCGTAACCACCGAATGGGTGGCCTCTCACTCGAAAGACCCGGGCCTTCGCGTTGTAGAAGTCGACGTCGACACCACCGCCTACGATCAAGGCCATGTGGACGGCGCCATCTCCTGGAACTGGCAAACCGAACTGCAGGACGCCCTCCGCCGCGATCTTGCGCAGCCCATCGCTTTCGAGGAGTTGCTCGGCAAAGCCGGGATCTCTCCGGAAACCACGATCGTTCTCTATGGCGACAACAACAACTGGTTCGCGGCCTGGGCGTTCTGGCAGCTGAAATACTACGGCCACGAAAAAGTCCTGATCATGAACGGCGGCCGCAAGAAGTGGCTCGAAGAAAAGCGCCCGCTCACCTCGGACAAGCCCTCGCCCGCCGCAACTTCCTACAAGGTGAAAGCAGCGAACGCCGCCATTCGTGCGAAGCGCGACGACGTTTTCGCCGCCATCGAGAAAAAGTCTGGCGCGCAGCTCGTCGATGTGCGCTCCGTCGATGAATTCACGGGAAAAATCATCGCGCCTCCCGGCATGACCGAGACGGCACAGCGCGCGGGGCACATTCCCGGCGCGGCAAACATTCCGTGGGCGCAAGCGGTCAACGAGGACGGCACGTTCAAGAGCGGCGACGCGCTGAAGCAGCTCTACGCCGCGAAAGGCATCAGCGGCGATCGCGAGGTCATCGCCTATTGCCGCATCGGAGAGCGCAGCTCGCACACCTGGTTCGTCCTCAAATACCTCCTGGGCATCAAGGACGTGCGCAACTACGACGGCTCGTGGACAGAGTGGGGAAACTTGATTGGCGCGCCAATCGAGAAAGGAATTTCGGCCGCGGCCGCGAACTAGATCCGGGCCGCTCGTATAAAAACCGTACGTCCGAAAACAGAATCACAAAAAACGAAGCGGGGCGCGATCATTCGCACTCCGCTTTATTTTTTTAATAGAATCCGTCTGTTTGCGTCTGGATCTTATTTCGGCGCGGACGCCGGCTTCAAGAACATGGAATCGTCCACCGGAACATTGTTCTTGATCTGCGTCAGCCGCAGGGTAAAAACGTTGCCCTTCTCGACGTGCCGCATGCGAAAAGCGAAGTAGGCTCCGTCGACTTCCCGGTAGTCATCCAAGTAGTTTTCCACCTTATAGTCGCCGTCCTCGCGGTGGAGCGTATCGTCGGTGCGAACAGGGAAGCCGCTTTCCGTGTCGAAATAAATTTTCGATGTAAGCTTCTTCTCGGGAGAGAACTCCAGCACGTAGGCCGTGTGCACCCCCACTTTTTCCGTCCCGAGAACGTGCCCGTTAACGGCCATCAAGAGAGCGTCGGCACGGTCGTTGAAATTGGACTGCCGGATACGGCTCTCGAGCGCCGGGCCCGTAATCTCATGCATGCCGCCGGCGGGATCCTCGATCCAAGCGATCTTGCCATTGCATACTTCGCGGATCACCACGCCATTCGAGAGCGTTATCTTGAACAGAGTCTTGTTCGGCGCTTTGCTGAAAATTTCAATGGCCGCAAAGCCGGAAGCATCTTCCGTCTGATAGATGCCCTTCAGATAGCGCGTCGAGAAGCCGGCCCAGACAGAGTGGCCTCCGCTGACGGTTTCAAACTTTTCGAGCAAATCCTTTGTACTGGGGAGTGGCGCCACGCCCGGAGCCAGTTTCGTCACCGAGCTGACCGGGGTTACGGGCGCAACACTCGGCGAGGGATTCTGCGCCACCGAATAGACGGGCAACAACATTCCAACTACGGCCGAGGCAACGAGGGGCACGAGCCTGCGGTTCATATTTTCCTCCAACACAGGAAATCGTGTGAACGAATCTATGTTCAAGTATGAGTGGCATTCCCGGAAAGATAGATTCATCGAGGTGCAGGGTAGTCGAAAAGAGACTGTCCAAAAGGGCAGGCCGGCAAAAGCAAGCAGCTCTCCCTGAAAGAGTCTGGCCGATATCCGCAGATGCGGCTTGGGTTTCATCCTTCCTCTGCCGAATTTATGGGGCGCCTGGCGGGCAATTGGGGATAGAATACGCGCCTGCTTGGGAGACCGGGAATCATGCAACAGATTGAAAAATGTAAGCCGCGCTACCCTTTCCTCGCCGACCGGAAGCTGGTGGAAGAGAATTCCGGCGCGCGCATGACCTCCGAGATCAGCGATTTGAGTCTCACAGGGTGTTACGTGAAGCACATGCCTTCCTGGCTCCTGCAGCGCGAGTCCCTGGAAGTGTTGAGGCTTTGGCTGCCCGAAGCGCCGGAGCAGCCTAAAGAAAGTTCAAGCCTGAAGCACGTACGTTTTTTCATTCATCGCACAGAGATCCGTCGGGAGAAATCATGAAAAGGGAATTGGAATTCAAGAGCAAGCTGGAAGGCGAAGCGGCAGCGGACCGGCGAACTTTCCTCGCAGGCGCGGCCGTCAGCGCCGCGGCGCTCGCTTTGCCGAGCTGGGTGCGCGCGTCCGCCGCTCCAGCCGTGCCCAGGGACGAAATGGACGGCATACGCTCGGAAATCGAGAAGCGCCACAACGAATCCGTCGAGCGTTTGCAGCACTGGATACAGCAGCCTTCTATCGCTGCGGAAAATCGCGGCATGAACGAGGGCTGCGAGCTTACCATGCACATGCTGCGCGACGCCGGCTTCGAGCAAGTCACGAAAGTTCCGACCGACGGGCAACCCGGAATTTTTGCCACGCTTGACGCCGGCGCGCCGTGCACCGTGGGCCTCTATTTCATGTACGACGTGAAACAGGCCGATCCATCGGAGTGGACCTCGCCCCCCTTCGAAGCCGCGCTCGTCGACAAGCCCGGGCTCGGCAAAGTGCTCGTTGGCCGCGGAGCTGTCAACCAGAAAGGCCCTGAAGCAACGTTCCTGGCCGCGCTGCACGCCATGCGTGGCGCGGGGAAGAAAATGCCCGTAAATTTTGTTTTTGTCGCGGAAGGCGAAGAGGAGATTGGCTCGCCTCACTTTCCGCAAGTGGTGCGCAAACCAGAAATCGCTGCGGCTCTGAAAAAATGCACTTCGGTCTTCATGCCGTATGCCGCGCAAGGCCTGAACGGCGAAGTCACCATGACGCTCGGCGCGAAAGGCGTCGTCGAACTCGAGCTGGTTTCTAGCGGCGCGCGCTGGGGCCGCGGACCCAGGAAGGATTTGCACTCGAGCAACAAGGCCCGCGTGGACAGTCCCGCGTGGCATCTGGTCGAGGCGCTCGTGACGCTCGTCTCGCCCGACGGAAACGATCCCATGATCGAAGGGTTCGCAGCCAAAGCGCGGCCGCTCTCGGAGACCGACAAAAAAATGATCGCGGAAGCGGCGCGCCGCCTGAGCGAAGCCGACGCAAAAAAGCAGATGGGAGTAGACCACTGGGTCCACGACGTTAGCTGGCAGGAATCGCTCGAGCTGCTCTGCTCGCGCCCGACGATAAACATCGAAGGCCTGGTCGGCGGCTACACCGGCCCCGGCGGAAAAACCATCTTGCCCGGCAGAGCCGTCGCGAAAATCGATATGCGGCTGGTCCCGGACATGACCGCAGCCGAAGCGCTGGCCGCCCTGAAAGCACACCTCGCGAAAAAAGGCTTCGGCGACATCGAAGTCAACATGAGCGGCGGGTACGACCCGACCAGCACGCCCGCCGATTCCTCCATCATCCGCGCGTCCATCGCCGTCTACAAGAAAAACGGGATCGATCCCGTATTGCTGCCGCGTCTTGCCGGTTCCTGGCCGGGTTTTGTGTTTACAGGTGAACCCCTGCATCTTCCTGCCGGCCATTTCGGCATGGGGCACGGCAACGGCGCTCACGCTCCCGATGAGTACTATCTAATCGAATCAAGCAACGCGAAAGTCGCCGGGATCGATGACGCCGTCCGCGCCCACGTGGAATTTCTCTACGAAGTCGCTCGCACAGCCTGAGTGATAAATTTAGTGTAATTTATTCCCATCCGGGGAACCAATCCTCCTTCCGAACGTCTTAACAGGTATATCTCCGTTCGGAGGCTGGGCATGAGGACCTTGGTGCAGGATTTACGCTTCGCGTTTCGGCAGTTCTCGAAAACGCCCGGTTTTGCCGCCAGCGCCGTGCTTTCCCTGATGCTGGGAATCGGGGCAACCACGGCTATCTTCAGCGTCGTCTATGGCGTGCTCCTAGATCCGTATCCCTACAAGGACGCGAATCGCATGGTGCACGTCGAGCTCCGCGACAAGAATGGCCGCGGACCTCTGCTCATCGTGAACGGCACCGAAGCCCGGGAAGTTCAGAAAGCCTCCTCGGTCGACGACGCCTTTCTCCAGGACGGCAGGCAGGAAAATCTCACCGGCGACAAATTTCCCGTCACCGTAAATGTCGGCCTTTATTCGCCGAACATGTTCGACTACATGGGCGTCCCGCCGTTGCTTGGCCGCGAGTTTACTACTGCGGATGCCCCCGGCGGCAACCCCGAGCCGGTTGCCGTCCTCAGCTATCTCTTCTGGCAACACCAGTACGGTGCGAGCCACGATGTCATTGGAAAGTCGATCGAGCTGGACCACAAGCCCTACACGATCATCGGCGTCGTCCCGCCGCGTTTCACATGGGGTGATGATGATGTCTACCTGCCCGCCCTGCCGAACGCCGATCCGCACTATTACTGGAACTCTTTCATAAAGCTGAAGCCTGGAACGAAATATCCTGCCGCACAGGCCGAGATGCAAGCGCTGGTGGACCGTTTTGCGAAAGACGATCCGAAAAATTATCCGCAGGATATGCGCGCCAAGATTGTCTCTCTCAATGAAGAAGTTCTCGGCCGCTTCGCAGGAACACTCGTCTTCTTGTTCGGCGCCGTCGTCCTGCTCCTTCTCATCGGTTGCGCCAACGTCTCGATCCTTTTGCTCGCTCGCGGAACGGCGCGCCAGCACGAACTCGCCGTGCGCACTTCGATGGGCGCGGGACGCGGCCGGCTGATCCGCCAGCTGCTCACCGAATCCGTTCTTCTTTCGGTGACGGGCGCAGCTCTCGGCGTCCTGGCCGCCTATTGGGGCGTGAAGGCTCTTTCGACGATGCTCCCCTACTATTCGTTTCCGCACGAGGCCGCGATCCACGTGAACGGCATGGTGCTGATTTTCAGCGCCGGAATCGCCCTGCTCACCGGAATCCTCTTCGGCATATCCCCCGCGTATCAGTTATCACGTCCCCAGCTCGGCGCGCTCATCCAGGCCAGCAGCCTGAGGCTTACTGGCAGCGCACGCAGCCGCAACACGCACCGCCTCTTGATCGCCGGGCAGGTGGCGCTCACGCTCCTGCTCCTGGCGGGCGCCGGCGGAGCGATGAAGACGTTTGTCGCCAAGATGCACACGCCGCTTGGCTTCGATCCCGACCACGTTTTTGCCATGAACGTTGCTTTGCCCAAGGGCGCAACCACCACCTGGCAAGAGCGCATCAACGAAAACGAAATGATTCGGCTGGTCGTAGCCCAAACACCGGGAGTCGCCGAAGCGGGCGTTTCCACCACCTGGTTCCCCGGCTTTCGAGGCTTCAACGCAAAGATTGAGGTGCAATCGAAGCCGGCGCTGACGGACGCGCAAGCCGTGCTGACGCTCGTCAGTCCCCAATTGCTCTCGACCCTGCGAATTCCCCTCTTGCGCGGAAGAATCTTCGACGACGGTGAATCCAAGCGTGCCGCGCATCTGGCCATGGTGAATCAGGCATTCGCCAGGCAATATCTCGGCGATGTCGATCCCATCGGCCAAAGCGTTCGCAGCCCGACGCTGAAGATCGATCAGACGAATCTTCTCTCGGCGCAATCTCCCGATGATTGGCTGGAAGTCATCGGTGTGGTCGGGGACGCGAAAAACGACACACTGGATCACCCTGTCAAACCCGCGATTTTTCTGCCCTACAGTTTTATTTTGCCGACCGATGAAGCGTTCCTTGTCCGCGCCAGCGGCGATCCGGAGACGGCCATTCGTTCGGTCAAGGAGCGTCTGCGCGAGGTGAACTCTGAGCTCGTCGTCGGGCGCGATCACACGATGACCTGGTGGCTCGACACGGACGGCTGGGGGCGCGAACGCTTTATCGCCACGCTCTTCGGACTATTTGCGGCTCTTGCGCTGGTGCTCGCCGCAACGGGGCTCTATAGCGTGGTCTCTTTTGCCGTTACCCAGCGCACCCAGGAGCTGGGCATTCGCATGGCCTTGGGCGCTCGGCCCGCTTCCGTTGTGCGGCTTGTCCTCGGCTCTACCGCCGCCATGCTCGGCGCGGGCATTGCCGTCGGACTGACTTTGAGCGTTATTCTAAATCGCGTCGTGACTTCCTGGGCCGGAGGAAGTTCGCGCGATCCGGTAACATTGATCTTCGCCGCTTCGATTCTTTTTCTTGTGGCGGGAATTGCCTGCGTTTTGCCGGCGTGGCGCGCCGCGTCCATCGATCCCATGCGCGCCCTGCGCGTCGAGTAGAAGGACGCAATTCTGCTGGGCTCGAAGCCCGAGTCAGCGCGACGCGGCCGTCCGCTTCCGGGCCCCCAACTCCTGCAGCGTTTTTTCGCCTTCCTCCAGGACCACGTCACGCTTTTCTCGCAGCGAAGCAATTGTCGGCACGACCGCCTTATCCGGAATCACGCCCTCGCCTTCAAGTTTGCGATTCTTCGGCGAGAACCAGAGAACTTCGCTGATTTCCAGCACCCCGCCGCCTTTCATCACTCTGTCATGCGTGATGCCCAGGACGCAGCCGCACGATTGGCTGCCCACCAGCGTCGCGCGGCCGGAGTCCTGCATGCCGGCCGCAAAAACCTCCGTCGCGCTGGCCGAATATTCGCTCACCAGAATGACCACCGGGCCGGAATAAGACTGCGCCCCACTCTTGCCCACAAAAACCTGCGTCTCTTCGGTTCGGTGGCCGTCGCGTTCGGAGGCGCTCACCTGTTTTCTGCTCATCCGGCGCTCAAACAGCGTTTTGCTGTCGAAGAAGAGCGTGGCCATGGCTTCTAACGTAGCCCCAACGCCGCCGCGGTTCCTGCGAAGATCCAGAATCAGCCCCGGCGCAGCGCGCAGGTCCTCAACGGCTTTCCTGAAGTCTCCAACCAGCGAAGGATGAAACTCGTCAAAACGGACGTAGCCGAAACCAGAAGACAATTTTGCGGCCGTGACGCGAGGTTCCGTGGTAAGTGTTTGCCGCGCAAATTTGACTTCGAGCGGGGAGCCGTTAGCCCGTTCAAGACTCGCCGCGAAGGGCGTTTCGATCGATCCGGCAAAAACATTGCCGAGTATCCGGAGTTTCGTGACCCGTTCGGTCGAAGAGGGTAAAACGCTGGGCGCGGCTTCTGCGAGGCGTTTTTCCATCGGCTGCCCATCCAGTGCGGTGACGATCATTCCCGGCTCGATGCCCGCGTGCGCGGCATTGCTGTCGGGATACACATCCAGCACGACGACCTTATCCTCTACATACCCCGCGCGGAAACCGGCGCTTACGCCCTGGTGTTTCTTGTGATTTTCCCATTGCTCAGGCGAGCTGAACCGGGTGTGCGCGTCGTGCAGCTCCCCGGTCATGCGGTCCACTATGGCATAAAAGCCAGCGTCGTCTTTCGCGGCCTTGACCAGCGGCAAATAACGCAGGCGGACTTCCTGCCATTTCACGCCGCCGAATTCCGGATCGTAGTAATGCTCATCGACCTCTTTCCAGACTTTTTCAAACACCTCTTCGCGCTCTTTCGGCGACAGTTTGCGCGAAATTCCGTGCGTTGCTAGCGAGCAGGCAAGCCCTAACACCAGGACGGCAAGAATCGTTCGGCGCGCGAAGCTGGGCGAGACGTGAGCCATAAATCGAAGCGTTCGATGCCTTTACAAAACACCCTTACTGGGGAAATGTTGCGTGATCCGCGCGCCCGAACTCCCAAGCGCCCGCAGATAATAACAGCATGCACGCTTGGACGGCGAGAACAGAGGAAAGAGTTGGCTTGACGGTCCCCCGGGCGGTGCCAGGGACGCTTCCGAGCGGGCCCGTTCGACGTTATTTCGGCTGGCTCTGTGACTCGCGGTTCAGTTGCTCCAGGTTTTCGCGCGCCAGTTCATTTTTGGGATCGATCTCTAGAGCGCGCTCGAAATGCAGCCGTGCTTCTTTCAAATTTCCCGTCTCCGCGAGCGCGCTACCCAGATTTGCTTCGGCGTTGGCATCCTGAGGATTCAGCCGCACCGCCGCGCGGAAATGCAATAGCGCTCCCTGGAAGTCACCCTCTGAAGCCAGGGCATTCCCAAGGTTGTAGTGCGCATCGAAATAATCGGGCCGCCCTTTCAGGGCGGCGTTTAGATGAGCGACGGCTCCATCCAATTGGCCGCTGGCGAAAAGCACGCCGCCCAGGGCGTTGTTGGCCGTCGAGTCATCGGGCCGGATGCGGACCGCTTCCGTAAATTGCAACAGCGCACCCGGCAGATCGCCTCTCATTTGAAGCAGGGCCGCGAGGTTGTAGTGCGCTTCGAAATCGTCCGCATCATTTTGAATGTGGTGCAAAGCCAGCGCTTCCTGAATGGCCACGCGCGGATCGACGCCGGCGTCCGAAGACTCCCTGGGCAGCACCTGCAGCCACAAATGGGCCATCTCATCGACAGCTCGGTTCCCCGCCGCCACGCGCTTCGGCGGCTGATTCGGATTGCGAGCGTTGTCGGCGGAATTGTCGTACGTGAAGCGCATCGAGATTGTCGTTCCCGCCGGCAAATCCACAGGCTCCGCGTAGCGGTAGACGGCCTGCCAGTTCAAATCCCAGCTCCCGATGTGAATCAGAGTTTTCTTCGTTCCATCGGGCAGCGTCGCAAGCGCCAGCAAGTCTTTTCCTAGGTAGTGCGCGTGCGGATAAATGGCCAAAACGCTGGAATCCACCGGCAGCGTAAAATCATCGGACACCAGGAAATTCTTCGCGCCCGGCGGAATGTCCAGCATCCGGTCCTTGTCGAGTTGCAGCAGGATGGGATGCATCGTCGCCGGCTTGTCCGTGAAGTAGAGCCCCAGTGCCGGCTGAATCAGCTCCGGCTTTCCGGATGGCTGAAGATGTGTGTTCAGAACCAGATCCGTATTTTTGTCCAGCCGCAATGCCATGCCGTCCGGCTCGACATAAGGCGGCGAGCCCGGCTTCCAGAAAAGAAAATGGCTGTCAGGATCGAAAGCTTCCGACTCGATGATGAGCTCCATTCCGCCGAATCCCGCCCCCGGTTCTTTTTCAAGCCTGCGACCGGACTCTTCGCGATCCACCAGAACATTCGCATGATGCACGAGCCGTTTGTCTCCGGGGCGGATTTCAATCGCTTTCAGCCACCGCGAGCGATGCACCGGCGTGCGAAACACAAAATTCCAGTACGAATCGCTGCCGCTCGCGGGAAGCAAATACGGTTTTTCCGCCCGGAGAATCACGTCGGGCTTGCCGAGCTGCCAGCCCGCCGTAAATGCGGGCCGAGGAGGAAGCTCGGCGGCGTTTCCCTCGATCTCGCCCTGGTCCACCCACGATTCGATCAGCGCGATTTCCGCGTCCTCTAAGCGAAGCTCATCCCTAAACTTCAACTCGCCCGGCTCCGGCAGCCACGGCGGCATGATGCGTTTCCTGGTGACGAAGGCGATCTGCTTCCCATGCGTTTTTACATCCGTGTAGGTAAGCAGCGGGAAGGGCCCGGCCTCCCCGGGATGATGACACGGCGCGCAATTGCGAAAGACAATGGGGGCAATATCCCGGTCGAAGGTGATCTGCGGCTCGGCCGGCGCAGCCTTGGGAGCGGGCGCTCGCGTGGCCCTGGAGTGACGCGCGGCAAGCCCCGCGGATGCGACTGCCAGAAGGAGAAAAAATCCGGAAAGCGTTTGTGACGCGCGGGTCATTCCAGGTCCGATATGTAGCATCCCACGCCATGAGCCGCGTCCACGGTCAAACTTTTTCCACTGAGCGCCGCGGCAATCGCGTCTTCCAGCTCGTGCGTCGTGGCAGCGCTCCGCGCGCGCCCGATATCCTCGTAGAGATTATCGATCCGGCCGTGATAAACGAGCCGCCTCCCCGTATCAAACACCGCGACCTCCGGCGTGATTTCTACCTGGCCCTCTTTTACAAGCACATGCCGCGGATCGCGCAGCGCAGGAATCTTGTAGCCGTACTCCCGCTGATGCTTGCGGATGGCTTCCGCCGACTCCGATTTGCCCGGGTAAACCAGCCAAAACAGAGCTTTCCCCGCGTGTTCCAGACTTAGTTTCTGGATCGTTGGCGCGTAGCGGTTCGAAACCGGGCAATCCGTCCGCACAAACACCAGCACTACAATCTTCCCGCCTGCCGATCTCAGCGGGTCCACAGGATTTCCGGCGAGGTCCGAGGCAGTGTTCTGCGCACGAGGAGAAGTGGAGGCAGGAGGAGCGAGCCACGCCACCACAACCAGAAGAAAGAGAAGGCGGATAACTCCGAAGCTGTGCCGACGGCGGTCCATACGTGCCCGCACCGGTCGGGCCCGTAAATTTTACAGCGATGCGCTGCGCATGTCGAAGAGATTAGCGAAGCTGTCCGGGCTCAATCCCTTTTTTGCGGGCCTCGTCCGAGACGGCGTCCATCTTCTCCTGGATCTGTTTCTTCTTTTCTTCGAGCTGCTTGATCTGATCGGGGATGGGCGTCATGGAATATCCATGATTGGGATTGATGCCGCCAGAAGAAGAAGTATTGTCGGCCTTGAAGTTCCGCAGGTCGTCGATCTTCTTGTCGGTGGCGTCGAGCTGCGCCTGGAGTTGGCGAATCTGGTCGCGATAGTTTTCAATCTGATTTCCCAGGGCGGTGTTGTCCGGGCTTGCGGCAGGAGACTGCGGTAGACCTTGCCCGGTGCCCGAAGACGGGGAACCGCCAACGACCGAGATTCCTCCGTCAATCTTTGATACATCGTCCTCCGTCCAGACCTTTTTCGGCTTCTTTGTATCTTTCCTGGCATCCTTCGCGGGCTGGTCTTTGCCGTCGGCGGTCTTTCCCGCAGGTGGCGTTGCAGGAGCTGGAGCCGGCGGAGGAGTTTGCGTCTGTTGGCTCGAACCGGATGACTGCGCGGAGCAAACAAAAGCCGCGGAAAGAAACACGAAGCAACTTGTCAGGAATGGTCGGAGCATAAAGCCTCTTGTGCTTTGAGTATAAGAGCAATGGGGCGCGGCGCGCTGCTGGCCCCGGAGGGGTATGTTCTCCTGGGTACTGGCCGGACCCGGAGAAGGAAGCCGTATCGCATCCGACCAAAAACACAAACGCCTCGTGAGTGTTCGCCTATCGAAGATCGCCGGGCTCCACGCCTTTTTTCCGTGCTTCATCGAGCAGAGCGCCGATCTTGTCGTGCAGCTGCTTCTTCTTGTCCTCGAGGCTTGTGATTTGCTGGTCCACCGGCACGCGGTTATAGCCTTTATTGATCTGGTAACCGCTCGATGTGGCGGGCGCCTTCCCCTCGCTAAAGTCCTTCAGATCCGATAGTTGCTTTTCCGTGTCATCGAGCTGCGACTGCAGCTTCTGGAGTTCCTTGCGGGTGCTCACAATATATTGCCCGTCGGCCTTCGCGCTCGCGCTGGCTTTTCCGGAATTTTTTGAGTTCCCCACGACGGAAACAGGACCACTGAGGCCGTTGACATCCTCATTCGTCCATACTTTCTTGGGCTTTTTGGCGTCACCTGTCGTCCGGGTGGCATCCTCGGGCTGCGCGGCCGCCGGGGCCGGACTTGGGCTCTGAGAGGTAGAAGGCGAAGGATTCTGCGCAAAACACACGGATGCCCCGCAGAGCGCGAGAGCACCCCCATAAAGCAAAGACCGGGTCATAAAGCCTCCCATTTCTTCGAGGGCCGAGGCTGGTTCTAGTACCTTAAACCCATTATATCGGACAAAGTTTCAGGGATCGGCCGTGGCACGAGCGGGCTTGCCTAATTCGGCACGAATGACGGCAAGAGCTTCTTTGGGAGGGCCAATGCGGTGGTACTGGCTGTAAAAAGTCCGTTCATGGATCGAGATCGCGCTGAACAATTTTCGGCCGTCAAAATCGTATTGAGAAAACGAAGGCATCCATAAACCCGGGAGCATCTCATACCGTTCCTGCATGAAGTGGCTGCCCTTGTAGACCTTCGCCAGGAACAAACCGACCGTAATGTCCTCGGTAACTTCGCCTTCGACGCGCGCCAGCTGGCCTGCCTCAGGATCGATCCACACAAACCCGCGCACCTTCGCAAAAATAGCGGTAGACCGGGAACTGGCCTTGTAAGCCGGATTCGGCTCCATGCTGTATTTGTTAAGCACGCGACCCCTACGGGTCTCCGTCGAAACAAAGGTGTAGAGAAAAGCGGTGCGCGTGGCGTCAATCAGCTCGTTGCGCTCTTTCTGTTTTTTGGCGATCTTATCGTAGGCGTCGTGCTGGGCACGGCCATCGTCCGCCGCCCAGGAGAGGGCATGCTCCAGTTTCAGCAGTTCCGCGTGATACGCATCCGGATCAGTCGGCTTGCCGTCCGGCCCTATCGGTATGTGGTCGACGCCCGTCCCTGCCGGAACCACGCGTGAAATCTTCGCGTCGCCCGGGGGCGAATCGACGCCCGGCTTGCGCATTTCTACGCGCTCCAGCCTCTCGTACAGGTTCATAGCCTCGTCACTCTTCTTCTGATTGACCAAGACCAGGTCGAGCAGAGCGGCCTTTTCGGCATCCGTCTGAGGACGCAGAGGAGCAGCCGCATCCTGTGCCAGGGAGTTGGCTAGAAAAGCGGGAAGAAGTCCGGCGACGAGAAGAAATGTTCGCGCACCCATAGAGTTCAGACGGCAAAAGAGCCGCAATCCCATGATAAATCTGATTCTTGGCCCGCGACAATTGTTGCATTCGAATTCAGCCACCCTACACGCCCGCGCCTTCTAAGCTTCAGAAAACAAAGACCAGTTCGCCGTTGCCGCCTTCCCGAATGTTGTCTACGCCGTACTTCACCTCGAGCCCACCGACCAGGCAATGGGTAAACCCAGTAGAATGATAGAGGACCTGAAGTGGCCAAGATTTAATGAAAGCAATGGGACCCTTCCACCGTCTATATATCGGGAACGAATCAACTCCTTATCCCGTATTACTTTTTACTCGAAGCTTCTGGAGGACTGTTTGGGAGTAGTTCCTATCGAACGATTGGGCACGATCGGGCGGGTCGTCCCGCACGCTGCCAGGGTGCCTTTCCGGTTGGCCAGATTCCGCAGTGCGGCGGTGACCACGATTGAGACTTTCAAGCTCTCTCTCGATGCCCTGCGCGCCCATAAGCTCCGTAGTTTCTTAACGTTACTGGGTGTCATCCTGGCCGTAACCACGCTCGTCGTGGTCATGAGCGTCGTCAACGGCCTCACTTTCTACGTTGCGGACAAAGCCGCCAATCTCGGCGCTAATGTCTATGTCCTGACCCGCTTCGGCATCATCACGAGCAACGACGAATGGATCAAGGCGCAGAAGCGCCCGCTGGTGACCATGGACGAGTTCGCCAAGCTAAAAGAGGGCATGCACACCACCAGCCAGATCGCCGCCGTTCTTGGCACCTCCTCGGATGTGCGCTCCGGAAACGAACTCCTTGAAGACGTGAACGTCCAGGGAGTTACGCCGAACTATTCCGACGTTCGCAATATAGTCGTGGCTTCAGGCAGATTCCTTACCGAAGCGGATGAAACGCATCACTCGCCGGTAGCCTTTGTCGGCGCGGATCTGATCAGAAAATTCTTCTATAACGTCGACCCCATCGGCAAAACAATTCGGGCCGGCTCCCATAGCTATACGGTTGTCGGCGTAGCCGCCGTGATCGGAAGCGCTTTCGGCCAGTCCCAGGACCGCTTCATGTATATCCCTCTCGGCACCTATTCGAAGGAATGGGGCAACCAGAGGGATTCGCTCACTCTGTTCCTGCAGGCCGGGAACGCCGAGATCATGGAATCCTCCGAGGATGAAGCGCGCATGCTGCTGCGTGCCTGGCGTCATCAAGCCTGGGATTCGGCGGACAGTTTCGGCATCATCGGCTCGGATTCCATCATGGGCCTCTTTAAACAGCTGACGGGAAACATCTTCATGGTCGCGGTCGGTTTGACGGCCATCTTCCTCGTGGTCGGCGGCATCGTGATCATGAACATCATGCTGGCGAGCGTCACCGAGCGCACGCGAGAGATCGGTCTCCGGCGCTCTCTCGGCGCGCGAAAGCAGCACATCGTCCTTCAATTTGTAACAGAGTCCGCGGTCTTAGCCGCGACGGGCGGCATCATCGGCATTGTCCTGGCCTACCTCCTGGTCGCGGCAGCGCGCGCTGCCACTTCGATTCCCATGCGCACGTCCATGGGCGCCGTGATTCTCTCGCTCAGCGTTTCTACGGCCGTGGGTCTCTTTTTTGGAATTTATCCCGCCATGCGCGCGGCACAACTTGATCCCATCGAAGCATTGCGGGCCGATGGCTAAGGAGCGCTGAGTCCGGCCGGGCCGGGCGGCGGAAAAAAACAATGGCACAGCAACACGGCGAAAATTTGAAGCAAGCCATGGACACGCTCCGCGCGCACAAATTGCGCAGCATCCTGACCGTTTTTGGAGTGGTTCTCGGCGTCAGCGTGATCATGCTCGTGGCCGCTCTGATCACCGGCTTCGACGCGCAAGTTCAAGACAACATCAAGCAGTACGGCGCGGACACCGCCTTTGTCTCGCGCTTCGAGCAAGGCCCTCACAACGGCCGCCGGCCGAAGGAAGAGCGCGAACGCAAGCCGCTTACTCTCGAAGACGCCGTAGCCATTCAGGAGCGCTGCCCGGCCGTCAAGGATGTAACGGTGTTCGTCGAATGGTGGGAGCAGGACCACAAGGTGCGCACAAAGTCCGGCGAAGTGACGTCCATCGATTTTCGCGGCGTGCAGCCAAATTTCGGACAGGTTTATGCCAATGCCGCAACGCTCGAAGGGCGCTTCATCAGCGAAGGCGATGACCTGCACCGCGAGAAGGTCGTGATGCTCGGCGAAAACGCCGCGCCGGTGCTCTTCCCGGAAGGCTCGCCCGTCGGAAAAGACGTGATGATCGACGGTTCGCCCTTCCGCGTGATCGGCGTCGTCGAAAAACCGAAAGGCATGTTCGGGGCGGACGATGAAGACAAGCGCGTGCTGATTCCCTACAATACGTTCCGCAAAATCTATCCCGGCGCTTACGAAAATCAAATCCGTTTTCAAGCGTATACGAACCAACTGGATCAAGCCGTCGATCAAGCCACCGAAGTGCTCCGTCGCCGCCGCAACGTTCCCTACGAGGGCCGCAACAATTTTTCGATTCAGACCTCCCAGCAGGAGATCGAACAGTTCCACAGCATTCTGGGCATGGTCGCTCTCGCCACCATCGTCCTCAGCGGCATCGGCCTGCTGATCGGCGGCGTTGGCGTGATGAACATCATGCTCGTGAGCGTGACGGAGCGCACCCGCGAGATTGGCATCCGCAAAGCCATCGGCGCCAAGAGCAATGACATCACCTGGCAATTCCTGCTCGAGGCTATGACGCTCACAGGAGCTGGCGGGGTCATTGCGCTCGTTCTGGTGAACGGCTTGGTCATTCTGGTGCGCCTGGGCCTCAAATGGCCCGGCAGCGTGCCGCTATGGGCCGCAGCCACGGGCATCCTTGTCAGCGTGAGCATCGGGTTGATTTTCGGTGTGTGGCCGGCGATGAAGGCGGCAAAGCTCGATCCTGTAGAAGCGCTGCGGTATGAGTAGCGCCGAACCCCGTATCTTCCCCGAAAAATCAAGGGTTTCGGGAATCCAGAGGAGATCCGGCCGTTCGAGGGCTGAAACGGCTATCGATCTGTGACCGACGCGGTAGGCGAAGCCTCGCTCGCCCGGGGCACCGTCGAGCTGCGCTGGTGGGTTCCGGGCTCCGGAGCGGATTTCGGCAGAACGTTTTCGGCGGGCGTCGAAGGGATGGAGCGAATCCGCGTCTGCGTCCCGAACGCGAGGTCTTCTCTAGATTTCTCCGGGACGGCGGCGATGGCCGGCGTCAGACGAGTGCGAATCCAGTCGCGCAGCGAATCCGCGGCGGTCACCGCACCGAATAGCAACAGGATTGCCGATGCGATGGCCAATAGATCGCGTGGATGCGCGGGGCGCATGAACCAGTAGGGCCGTTTCGGCGGCGCGGTAAGCTTGTCGCCGGCACGAGCGACCAGATAGAGAGCGCGCGCCAGATCGTTCCCAGATTGGTAGCGCTCGTCAGGATTCTTCCTAAGGCAGCGCAGAAGGATGCGATCAAGGGCTGCCGGAAGGGCCGGATTGTGCTTTGAGGGCGGAATGGGGTTCGCGGTAAGGATCTGCGCGCAAACTTCTCCAAGCGAATTCCCCGCGAACGGCCGGACGCCGGTGAGCATCTCGTAGAGCACCACGCCGAGCGAAAAAAGATCGGAGCGGCTATCCTGCTTCTGGCCTTCAATCTGTTCCGGGGAAAGATAGGCCGGTGTGCCCAGCACGCGGTCTGAGCCCGTGACCTGAGAAGCGAACCGAGCGACGCCAAAATCCACAAGTTTCACTCTGTCATCTTCGGTCACTCGAATATTGCTGGGCTTGACGTCGCCGTGAAGGATGCCTGCCCGGTGAGCGTAGGCCAGCGCGGAAGCGAGATCGGCGGCCCATACTGCCGCGCTGCTAAACGGTACCGGAGAGTGCGCCAGGATTTGCTCGAGATTCTTTCCCGAGATAAATTCCATCACGAGAAAAGGCGCGCCGCTCGGATCCGTGCTGACATCGTAGAGCTGGGCAATCGAAGGGTGAGAGAGGCGTCCGATGGTCTGGGCTTCGTGGAGAAATTGCTGCTCGCTGTTTCTGCCAAAGCCCTGGAGAAAGGATTTCAGCGCGACGGTTCGGCCAATCAGGGTATCGCGCGCTTTCACGACGCGGCTGGTTCCGCCGCATCCGAGAGTCTCGATGATTTCGTAACGGCCGGTCTGTAGAACAGGGCTCATGCGGAGCGCAGGAGTCTCGTGGCCCGCTCGCGAAAACTGGTGTGCGGTGCCGGTACCGGAGCGGCGGTCTTGCGGCGAGCCAAGGGATACAATTCGCTCGCCAGGAGATCGATCGTCTGGTAGCGGTGCGCCGGATCTTTTTCGAGGGTCTTGGCGACAATGGCGTCGAAGGCCGTGGGGACCGAAGGGTTCGCTTGCGATACCGGGAGCGGTTTCGAGGAAAGCACGCGCGTGCAGATTCCCTGCAGCGAATCGGAATCAAAGGGGCGTTTGCCTGTAACCATCTCGTAGAGGACTACGCCGAGCGAGAAAATGTCGGAGCGGGCGTCCTGCGGGCGTCCCAAAATCTGTTCGGGGCACCAGTAAGCGGGAGTGCCAAGCAGCGGCGTGTCCTTCTTATCGTGGCTGGCGAGGCGCGCCATGCCGAAGTCGGTCAGTTTTACGCGGCCATCATCGAGAATCAGAATGTTGGCGGGCTTGATGTCGCCGTGAATCACGCCTTTGCGGTGCGCGGTGTGCAAAGCCGAGGCGATCTCTCCCATCCACGCGCAGGCGCGCGGCAGAGGAACACTGCCCTTGGCGAGAATCTTGTCGAGCGGCTGCCCTTCCATGAATTCCATCACGAGATAGGGCGTCTGCGTCGGCTCGTCGATGCCCATGTCGTGCAGCGTGACGACGCAGGGATGCGAGAGCTGGCCGACCACGCGCGCTTCCTGCAGGAAGCGGTCGCGGCCCGCGCCCTCTGCCAGCGCGGGCGAAAAGAGCTTGATGGCGACAATGCGCCCGATCATAGGATCGTGCGCGCGCACGACTTTGCTGTTCGCGCCGGCGCCGATGACATCGATAACCTGATAGCGGCCTACTTGCATGGTGGCCTTTCCCCCAGAGCAAAAGCTGTCGAACTGGTTGGAGTGTATCGAAGGGGGTCGTTCCATTAAATGAAGCGCGCGTGCTATTGAGAAGAGTACGAAGGTACTAGAGCAAAAGATTTTAATAAGCAGGTTCTAATATGCGGAATCTGACGGCGATCGTCTGCGGGACAAAGTCTCAAGGAACGGCATTCCCTTTTGAGGCGCACGGGCGAATCTTGCTCCGGGCGAGGAAGACCAGGGGAGATTCTTTCCGGGAAAGATGGATGAGTACCGAGTACTTCCGCGAAACGGCGGATCGCGAGAAAGTCGCGCCTCACTCTTTGTTTTTAAACGGCGCAAGCGCCGGAGCGGTGTTCAGGCGCGAGGGAAAATCGCGGACGAACGTGGTCATCGAAGGATGCCAGAAACCGTTGAATCCGAAGTGATACATTTCTTTCAGGGCTTGATCCGCCGGCAATTTTTCAAAAGCCATGCGGTAGCTGGCCACAAAAACGCCGGTGCGATCGTCGCCGAAGCGGCAGTGCACGAAAACTTTCTCCTCGGGATTGTCGCGGAAAATGGCGAGAAATTGCGCAACCTGTTCGTTGGTCGGGGGAGCCCAGCCTGGCACGGGAATGTGAACGAAGCGAATACCCAATGATTCCGCTCTTTTTTCTTCCCAGCCAGATTTTTCGGGGGCTTCGCCGCGAAGGTCGACGATGGTGGTGACACCGAGTTTTTTCAATTCGAGCAAACCCGGATCTCTCGGCTGCGCGCCGCGATACAAATGATCATTGATCTTTCCAGAGTTGGGAACGCCGGGGATGCGAAGTTTTTCTGCGTAAGCGGAATGCATTTCGGACGGAGTAGACGGCTCGACTTGCTTTTGCGCGGAGACCTGCGCAGGCCGAACGAAAATAAAAACAAGCGAGAGAATGAGGCGCAAGCGATTCATAAGGAATCAGATCCTCAGAGTGTAGCGCGCGAAGAAAATGCGCGAAAGTCATTGCAAGCGAAGTAGTTGCCTGAGAAAGGGCACCACTACAAATAGACGTGGTACGAAAACGTCAACCACATTTTGCGTTTTTCTCTTGACAGGAAATTCACAGACGTTGATACTGCGATTCCAGATTCGGGGGACGTGGAAGCGCCAGGCGGGCCCAGTCGAGGATAGGTAATAGGCCCGTTTCGATTCCGCGACACCAGCCCGGGTTCTAAACAAAAAAATCGAGCGCGAAGTTCAGCTCCGCGCCCGCATTTCGGCGCGGGGATTTGCTGTGAGGCTGTGTGAGACCCACCAGCCAGCGGCAGAGCATTGGCGTTTCGTAACGGCTTTTTGAAGTGACCGCGAGGCGGTCGATGGAAAGGTCGGCTGCTCAGCGGTCGCCTTTTTCTCTGGTCGGGCAGCGGGGCTCTTGGATTGAATCGGCGGTGACCTTCAGGGACCACCCAGCACCCTGCGGGATGCAGTGGAGTAAAATTAGGGGGTTCCCCCGGAAAGAGCGGGAGCCCAAGAGGTAGCGGAGGAACGGGATGGCAACAGTGAAACATGCAATGACTGGGAATTCCCCGATCACGGATACGACTCCGGAGAATACGGGAGCCGGAGCGCCTGAGGGTCTGCTCTTTGAAAGATATTTCACGGACGGAAAGAGTTCTCCGTTCAACGCCGTGGAATGGGAGAAGCGCACCGCCCTGATCGGCAACGAAAAGGGTGTAACGATCTTCCGCCAGGATGACGTCGAGGTGCCGAAGAGCTGGTCGCAGACGGCTACCAACATCGTCACCAGCAAGTATTTTCACGGCAAGCCGGGATCGAAAGAGCGCGAAGGCTCGGTGCGGCAACTGATCGGCCGCGTGGTGAACACGATTGTGCGATGGGGCCAGGAAGGCGGCTACTTCCGATCCGACGCGTCGCGCGATGCGTTTCGCGACGAGCTGACGCACCTGCTCGTTGAACAGAAGATGGCCTTCAATTCGCCCGTGTGGTTCAACGTGGGCGTGCAGCCGAAGCCGCAGTGCTCGGCGTGCTTCATCAACTCCGTACATGACAACATGGAATCGATCATGGGCCTGACGCGGACGGAAGGGATGCTCTTCAAGTGGGGCTCCGGGACGGGCACCAATTTTTCCTCGCTGCGCGGCAGCAAGGAAACGCTCTCGGGCGGCGGCATCGCATCCGGCCCGGTGAGCTTCATGAAGGGTTTTGACGCCTTCGCGGGCGTGATCAAGAGCGGCGGCAAGACGCGGCGCGCGGCCAAGATGGTGATCCTCAATACCGATCACCCGGACATCGTGGAATTTATCGAATGCAAGATGAAGGAAGAGCGCAAGGCGCAAGTCCTGATCGAACAGGGTTATGACGCCGGGATCGATGGCGATGCTTACGCTTCGATTTTCTTCCAGAACGCGAATCACTCGGTGCGCGTGACAGACGACTTCATGCGCGCGGCGGAAGAAGACCGCGACTGGTGGACGCGCAACGTGACGGACGGGCAGCCTGCCGAAAAGATGCGCGCGCGCGATCTGCTTTACAAGATTGCGGATTCCACGTGGCACTGCGGCGATCCGGGCATGCAGTACGACACGACCATCAACCGCTGGCATACCTCGAAAAACACGGCGCGCATCAATGCTTCGAATCCTTGCTCGGAATACATGTTCCTGGACGATACGGCGTGCAACCTGGCTTCGCTGAACCTGATGAAGTTTCTCGGTTCGAGCGGCCAGTTTGACGTGACCGCGTTCAAGCATGCCGTGGACGTGACGATTACGGCGCAGGAAATTCTGGTGGACAACGCCAGCTATCCCACCGAGAAAATTGCGAAGAATTCGCACGAGTTCAGGCCATTGGGCCTGGGCTACGCCAATCTCGGCGCGCTGCTGATGTCGCTCGCGCTGCCGTACGACTCCGACGAAGGCCGCGACATGGGCGGCGCCATCACGGCGCTGATGTGCGGCGAAGCGTACGCACAGTCCGCGCGCATTGCGGAAAGAATGGGCCCGTTCCCGGGCTACGAAGTGAACCGCGAGCCGATGCTGGACGTGATGCGCATGCACCGCGACGCGATGCGCGGCATCAAGCCGGAGCACGTGCAGACGGAACTCTTCCTGGCGGCGCAGGAATCGTGGGACACCGCGCTCGCGCATGGCGAAAAGCACGGCTACAAGAATTCACAGGTCACGGTACTGGCGCCGACAGGCACGATCGGCTTCATGATGGATTGCGACACCACGGGAATCGAGCCTGATCTGGCGCTCGTGAAACACAAGAAACTGGTCGGCGGCGGCCTGATCAAGATCGTGAACAACACCGTGCCGCAAGCGCTGATGAGGCTCGAATACACGCCGGAACAGACCAGCGAAATCGTTTCCTACATCGACAAGCAGGGAAAAATCGAAGGCGCGCCGTATCTGAAGGCGGAGCATCTGCCAGTGTTCGATTGCTCGCTTGCTCCTTTGGGCGGCGGGCGATCCATCGCTTGGACGGGTCACGTCAGAATGATGGCGGCAGCGCAGCCGTTCCTTTCCGGCGCGATCTCGAAGACCATCAACATGCCCGAAGAGTCCACCATCGAAGACATCGGAAACGCCTACATCGAATCCTGGAAGCTGGGGTTGAAGTCCGTGGCCATCTACCGGGATAACTCGAAGCGCTCGCAGCCGCTCAATGCGGGCGGATCGAAAGACGAAAAGAAAACCGAGTCGGCAGCCCCGGCCCCGGCAACAGACGCAGTGGAGCCGATGCAGCGCGAGCTCTTTGCGCGCGCGGTCCGCGAAAAGATGCCGGTGGAGCGGGCTTCCGTGACGCACAAATTCAGCGTCGGCGCCAACGAAGGCTACATCACCGTGGGCATGTATCCGGACGGACGGCCCGGCGAGATCTTCATCAAGATGTCGAAAGAAGGCTCGACGCTTTCCGGCGTAATGGACGGCCTGGCGCTGACCGTTTCTCTCGGCCTGCAATACGGCGTGCCGCTCAAGGTGTTCGTCGATAAGCTCGTGAATACGCGGTTTGAGCCGTCGGGCATTTCGGGAAACCCGAATATCCGTTTCGTCTCCTCCGTGCTCGACTATCTGGCGCGCTGGTTGGGCGGGCGGTTCATTTCCTCCGACTACCTGAAGCTGAACACCGACCAGGCCGTGACGGTTGCTCCCGTGCAGCCGATTCAGACGATGAGGGACGCCGCGATGGCTTTCGTGCCGGCGGCGAACTCCTCCAGCAAGTTGCGCGACGCGCATGAAGGCGCGCCGACGTGCTCCGAGTGCGGCATGCTCATGGTGCCGAACGGGGCGTGCTACAAGTGCGGCAACTGCGGAAGCACGAGCGGCTGCAGTTGAGGACAGCGTTCCGACCGAGGGACACGACACGATGAGCGTACACTCCTCCGGTTCAGGGCTGGCCGCAAGACTCGTCCTAGAAAAGCCGAAGGCGCACGGATTTTTGCACATCGCGCGTCATGGCGGCGGACCCAGCGCCATCTATGTCGTGACCTATCACCGGTTGGATCTCGATGGCGTTCAGCCCAAGCCTGCGCTTGCCGAGGGTGCGCATGCCTTGATCGAACTGCTCGAGCGCATAGGCGTCGACTTCCGGCTAAAGGAAGTGCGCGGCGCTCTGGAAGATATTCTTCGGCTAGGCTCAGCCAATATCCCCGATCTGTGGCTCAGCGACGAGGAGATGCTCGAAAAAGGACTCGTCGAAGGCTAAGCAATTCAACCCGCTCTCAAGAATAAACAGAAGCCGGCAGGCGATGTTGCTTTCCGGCTTTTGTCTTTTCAGCTCCCATCCCTGTTTTTGTAATCATTGCACTTAAAGGGCTTAATGCTCTCAGAACCCCCATAACATCAACAGTTGCGACGGTGCTCGTAAACTTTGGCTTCTAGTGAAGCTGCATTTGGACCAGGGCGGAAACAACCGGCGAGTGCTCCCGGGTGGTCCGGTTGAGAGCCCTGGTGAGGTCCGGCGGCCGAATTGGGTCAGGAGGCGGCAGGGACAGCGGTGTCGGGACGGGCATGGCGGAAGCGGCGCCAGACCAGACGCAAGGGCCAGTAGAGAAGGAGGGCCCAGAAGAGAAGCGGGAGGCCGAACGCAAAGAGAAGGCCGAGGACGAACGCGAGGGAGGAAAAAATCGCTGCGACGCCTTCGAGGAGTGAGTTCCGGAGGGCAAGGGAAGAGCCGCCAAGATTTGTCTGGAGGGGAGCCCGGTAGTCTTCTATCAGAAGGAGATGAATGCGGGCTTCGGCGACGGTCGAGAGCAGGCTTTCGTCAAGGCGCTCGGATTCGGCAACGGCTTCACTCGCCTGAGCGATATCCTTTTCGAGAGCGACCGCGTCCTGAAGCTCGCCTTTGCGTTCGCGCTGAAGTTTCTGGAGACGAGCGAGATTGGTTTGCGCGGCGGCGAGATGCCGTTCGGCAGTGGCGCGTTTGACGGCCGAATCTTCGCCGGCTTCGGAAATGGCTTCGATGCGGCCCAGCGTTTTCAGATCGGCGATCGTTGCGTCAAATTCTTTTGTGGGCACGGAAAGAGTTGCGGCCAGCGCGCGGCCGGAGCCGGAGCGAGTCTCTGTGAGCAGATCGTCGAAATAGGCCTGGTGCAAGGAGACGATCCGGTGAAGGTCCGCGACAGAACGATCGAAGGAGTCAGAACGAGAACGGAGGTCGGCGGCGCGCGCGATGGAGGATTCCCTGGGAAAACCGACGCGCGCGGAATCGGCGGGTTTTTGAAACCTCGCGGGGCCGGACCACATGCTGCGCTCGTCCCAGGGAGAAACGGCCGGAAAGGCGGACATCGGCATACGAGAGGAAGATTCGATGCCGCCGCCATCGTACATTTCGCGCACGATGGTGCGCACGGCGATGAGGAAGATGAGCGTGAGAACCGAAAGAGCAGCGATGGAAAGAAGAATTCGTTTGAGCCAGGACGAACGAGCAGGGATGCTGGTCACAGTGCACCTCGGGGCGCGGCAGGCGGGGACGATAGGGTGGCTGGCGCGTCGTCCTGGAGATAGAGGCCGGGAGCAGCAGAAAAGTTCCCGCGCGCTGGCTGCGTATCGCTGTCGCGACGGGTTACTAGCGGGGGCGGAGCGGCGGGCGCGCGGTGAGCGGGCGTGGGCGCATACGGAAGCGCGGGCTGAGGGGCGGAGGGACGTTGCGCAGGAAATCGCCGCAGCAGGGGCAGCGGCCGTCGGCGGCGATGGGGCCGGTGGCGTCGGCGCGGAGCCAGTGGCCGCGGGCTTCACACATCGGATTGATACATTGCACGGTGAAACCGGGCAGATACTGCATGTGCGCTCCCTCAGTGGCCGCCAGCTTCAGCGTGCCCCGAACGGCGGGTGCGGCAGAAGCTCCCTTGGGCGGCCCAACAGAATTGTTGGCGTGGATTCTGCCGCGCGGAGCCTGTGGTGTCAAGAGAATTGAGCACAATAGATTGTGGTGGGGTTCTAGAGGCGTTGACTCTCGGTCTGTGGCCGTGCGCGGAGTCGAAACAGCCTGAGGCCGAAGATGAGTCCGAGCTGAAAATGGCCGCAATGCACGAAGTTTAGAAAGCTAGACGGAGCGGATCTGGCGAAAGCGGACGGCATACGCGAAGGCGAGTAGTGCGGCTGTGAGCGTGATGTAGCTGAGAGCGTAAGAGGTGGTGTGTGGGCCACTGGCGGCGCCGGTGAAATCCAGGCCCGGCGTGTGGTTCATGGGGCCGACATACCAGATGGCAGTGAGAAGTCCCTCAAAAGGCTTGCCGGTGCCGCTCGAGGTGCCGAGACCGAGAGCTAGAGCGGGGAGAAAAAGTGCGCCAGCGAACCAGGCGAAGAGGCCCGTGAAACTGCGGGCAAGGACGAGCCTTACCCCAGCGCCAGCGCCGGTCAGGACGGCGACCGTCAGGCCGGCAAGAAAACAAGCTGCCAATTGGCGCGGGAGAATATTGGCACACGAGAAAAGCAGCGAGCGTGTGCCGAAACGCGATTCCCGCGAACCCATGGCAGACCAGACCATGACCGGCCATATCCAAGCCACGCCGAGCAGAGGGCCTCGGGATATTTCGAGCGGCGAAGCGAATTGAGCGATGAGAAGACCGACGGCGACGCAATACCACCACCAGCGGAGCCCCTTCAACGCGAGCCCGAGCTCAGCAGCAAAAATCCGGCCGAAAGCGTTGCTGCGTACGGCGGATGTCAGGGGTGTCAGGCGCACGGTCGCGGCGGGATTTTCCGAAACAGCCCCGCCGGCAGCGGGTTGTTCGGCAACGCGCACCGTCGAGACTTTTATTGATTTTGGCGCCGAAGGGAAGAACCAGCTCACGGGGTCGAACCGATCGAAGAACAGCGCGGCTAGCAGGACGATCGCGCCGGCTGCGAGCATCCAGCCAAGACGCAGAAGAATCATTTGGCTGGTCCAGGGAACGCCTTGCCAGCGAAATGTTTCCAGGATTTTCGCAGGCGCATCGGCGATGGTGAGCGAGAAACCGTCTTTGTAGCCTGGGATATTGGCTTTGGCTCCTTCGATCATGCTGTCGGCCACGGTCATCAAGCCCATGGGATCGAGCCAATGCTTTCCGGTCATTTCGGGAAGGCCGACGCCGAGCATGGACCAGACAAAAAACCAGGCGACGTTGCCGAGGCCGCCACGCAAAAGCGGAAGCGTCTCGAACAGGAAAGCAAGCGCAGCAATGAGGGCCATCGTGGGCAGCGCAATGACGAGGAACGGAGCGAGCAGGGCCACGGTATCGAGATGCGAATCTTCGGCTGCGAAGAATTGCATGCCGACGGCGGCCATGGCGAGCACCAAGACCATGGAGGAGAGGACGGCGAGATTGCTGAGGAATTTGCCTAGAGCGTAGGAGATCTTAGAAAGCGGCGTAGCGGCGAGGATCTGGCCGACGCCAGTCTGGCGGTCGCGGTCGATGGCGTTCTTGACGATGTAAAAGCCCACGAGAGAGACGAAACATGTGGTGACCATGGCCACGAGAGCGCCGATCCATGCGGAGGTGTAAACGCCGCGATAGCCGCCGAGATGAATAGTGATTTTGCCGGAGGCTGCGCCATAGCCGAGGAAGACGGCGAACAACAAGGTGAGCAGAAAGCTGTAGCGCCGCACGCGCTCGATAAAATCGGCGCGAGCGATGGCAAAAATGGCGCGCGGAGCGTTCACGCAGCGGCTCCAGCGGTCGCAACCGGGTTGCGCTGTCGGGCGAGCACGGCAAGGTAGGCGTCTTCGAGTGATGGCTCGAGTTGGCGCGCCTGGGCCAGGGGCGCGGAATCCGCAACAACACGCGCGTGGACGCCATCGCTGCGATGGGCGGTGTTGCTGACGAGATGCTTCGCCCGAAGCGCGGGAAGATTGGCGCTGGGGACGACGACTTCCCAAATTTTCCCCGTGACTTCTGAGAGAAGCGCTTCCGGCGTGGCATGAGCGAGAAGCTGGCCGTGAGCGAGGATGGCGATTTCCGTGGCCACGGCTTCGACGTCGGACACGATGTGTGTTGAGAGGATGACAATCCGCTCGCCGGCCAGCTCCGAAAGAAGATTGCGAAAGCGAACGCGTTCTTCGGGATCGAGGCCTGCCGTGGGTTCATCGACGATGAGTAGCTCGGGATCGTTGAGGAGAGCTTGCGCAATTCCTACACGCTGGCGCATGCCGCCGGAATATCCGCCGAGAGGACGCTTGGCGGCGTCGGCCAGATTTACCAGTGCGAGCAGCTCCGAGATGCGCCTGCGCGCTGCCGTTGCGGGAATTCCTTTGACGGCCGCGAGGTAGCCGAGGAATTCGATCGCGCTTAGATTTGGATAGACGCCGAAGTCTTGCGGAAGATAGCCGAGGACGCCGCGAAGAGCATTGGGATCGCGCGCGATATCTTTATCATTCCACAAGACGCGGCCAGAGGAAGCTTCGGTGATCGTCGCAAGAATGCGCATGAGCGTCGATTTGCCGGCACCGTTGGGGCCAAGCAGGCCAAGAACGCCGGGCCTTAGCGAAAGCTGCACGCTATCTAGCGCCCGCACACCACCACGATAGTTCTTGCTGAGATTCTCGACCGTCAATTGCATGGGATTCCATCCCGCGGAGTGGACTGCCCGCTTGTGCTGCAGAGAATACGCAGAAAACGGACAAAAAGTTTACGGAAATAGCGAAATAGGGATTATGGAGACAAGAGAATAACAGGTCCGCGAGAATCCAGATTCTTGAGGATCAGGGTTGCGGAGGCTTCGCTGGGGGCGCAGGCGGAGCAGTTGGAGCCGCCGGGGGTTCAGGAGCGGCGCCGATCGAGTCGAGGAGCTCGGCGAGATGCGCTTTCAGCGCGTCGACGGCTTGCTGCTTGTCGGTGAGCTGCTGCTTGAGGTCCTCAAGCTTGGCGAGGCCCGCCGTGTTGCTCGTGTAATCGGGTTTTGAGTAGACGTTGTCCTGCTCGAGCGAGAGTTCGCGCTGAACAAGATCCATGCCTTTTTGCGCTTCGGCAAGCTGCTTCTTGAGGTCGGTCACTTCGGCGGAAGCTTTGGCTTTTTGATCGGCATTTTCAGAAGGTGAGCCGGGAGCGGGCTGCCCGGAAGGAGCTGCGGCATTGGCATTTGGTGGGTTTGATGCATCCGCCGCGGAAGCTGCCGGAGCCGCATCGGAAGATGGATCCGGAGCAGGCGCGGAGCGCTTCAAAGTGTCATCGGTAATGACCGGAGTCGGCTGTTTCTCTGCGGCCTTCTTTTGTTCGCGGGCGCGGCGGGCAGCGTCGGCTACGGATTGCGTTTGAGACTGCGGATCCGCTGATTGCGCCCGCACCTCGAGCGGCAGGACGGCAGCGGCAATCAGTGCGGCAAGTGCCAAGCGCAAAGAGATGAAGCGTGACATGTTTTTATACCTCTTGGGCTATGGGCAGGCTCAGGACCAAGAATACCGCCTCGCTTTGCTCGAGACAATTCCTGAGGATCTGGATGGTACGAATGCGGCAACCACTGGCCGCGAGGGCAGTTACGGGCGGGAGCCGATCAGGACGAGTGCGGGCCGGTTCGGGGCCTCAGGTCTGGCGGGAAGGTTCGCCAGAAATGGCATGCGCAGGACGGCAACCTCACGACTATACTCTTTCGGGAAATGAAGAAAAAACTGGGCGAGACAGAGCGGCGATGAGAGGAACGGCAAGAATCCGCGGGCGAGGAGCGCTGTTACTGGTCGCGGCGGGATGGATGGTTTCTGCGCCGGGTTCTTCGCATGCCCAGGAGAAGACGGCGCAGCAGGTCGATTCACAAGGGGCGGGCGGGCCGCAGGCAGCTTCCCAGAAGTCGGACACACAGGTCGGCACAGGTCCCTCCGCGCCGGGAAAGCACAAAGCCGCACTGCCGGAGAAAACGCACCGGTTTTGGGATAAGGAAAACGACTGGCTGTTCGCCGGAGTCGGAGCGTCGCGGACGCTGGATTATTTTTCAACGCTGAACATGCGGCGCCGCGGGCGACAGGAAATTTTTCTGACGAATGAAGCGGTCGACAATCATGCCGCGTTCGCTGCGATTGAAGCATCGGCGACGGTGGTCTCGATCGGGGCAGCGTATTTGTTTCATCGTTACGGGCATCACAAGCTGGAGCGCTGGACTTCGATCGTGCACATGGGACTAACGGCAACGGGTTCAGTGCGAAATTATTGTTTGAAGACGGCGCACTTCGCGCAAGCCCCGGGCCCCCCTTAGAACCCTGGCTATTTAAGGCGAATGCTTGTGCGGAAGCTGGCCATCCCATCTTCCTCACATGGAGTCTTGCGCGCTGGCGCTTCGTGCGGCATACTCCCGCGGCGTGCGGCCTTGGTCGGTAACGCACGGGTAGTCGGGCTTGGCGGTTTGCGAGGAGGTCTCGATGGAGCGGTGTGTCTCTTTTCACCGTTTCGCCGCATTGTTTCCTTTGGCATTGTGTCTGTCCGCAGGGTTTTGTGGATCCGTGCATGCCGCGGCCTTCGTGCGCGCACAACCGCCTTACGCAGAAGCTTCGCCCTCGCCCGCGGTTCCTTCTCTGACGCAGTCCGCCCCATCAGCGGCTCAAGAGCCTGCAAAAAAAGGAGCATACACGCTCTCGCACGAGCGCTATGAAAAGGCGGTCAGCTATTCGCGCGCGTCCTACACCATGTACTTTGTTTCGGTGGGCCTCAACGTCCTGGCGCTGGCGGTTTTCTTGCGGCTTGGGATTGCCGCGAGATTTCGGGATTGGGCCGAGAGCGTCAGCGACAGGAGGTGGGTTCAGGCGCTTGTTTTTGTGCCGCTGCTTGTCTTGACGGTGGACGTGGTCGCGCTGCCTCTGCGGATCTACGGGCACATTCTTTCGCTTCGCTATGAAATGTCGGTACAGAGCTGGGGGTCGTGGACGCTGGATTGGGGCAAGGAACAAGTGTTGATGGCAGGTTTTGGACTGATTTTTGCGCTGATCCTCTCCGCACTCATCCCCAGAAGCCCGCGGCGCTGGTGGCTGTATTTGTGGTTTGCGGCATTGCCGGTGGTGATGATCATTATTTTCATCAGCCCGTGGTTCATCGATCCGCTCTTCAATAAATTTGAGCCTTTGCAGACGTCAAACCCGGATTTGGTCGCGGCCATCGAGATTCTGACCAGACACGCGGGCGTCCCGATTCCCCCGGACCGCATGTTTTTAATGCGGGCGAGCGAAAAGACCAACGCCGTCGATGCGTATGTAACCGGACTGGGAGCGTCCAAGCGCGTGGTGATTTGGGACACCACGATTCAGAAGGCTACGCCCGACGAGACGCTTTTCATCGTGGGCCATGAGCTGGGACATTACGTGCTCGGACATATCTGGAAGGGATTTTTGTTTGCTTCCGCTCTCCTGCTGATCGGATTTTATGCGCTGTTTCGCGCTCTGCACTGGGTGCTGGGCCGCTGGGGCGGGGAATGGCGAATCTATGGACCGGAAGACTGGGCCGCCTTTGCGGTGCTTTTGCTTCTGGTGGAGATTGGAATGTTCCTGGTGGCTCCCGTGGCGAACGGATTCTCGCGGATGCAGGAGCATGCAGCCGATGTCTACGGCCTGGAAGTCACGCACGGGATTATTCCGGATTCCTCGGAGGTGGCGGCGCAGTCGTTTCAAGTTTTGGGAGAGGTGGATCTGGCGGATCCCAATCCGCCGGAATTCATCACTTTCTGGCTGTACTCGCATCCGCCCCTAGCGGACCGTCTCGTTTTCGCACACAGCTACGATCCGTGGTCGAAAGGCGAGTCGCCCAAATACGTGAAGTAGTCAGGAGAAATTTGCCGAAGCTGGCAGGCGCCCGCTAACCGCGCCCTGCGGCATGCCGGCGGGAGAAAGCGGCGACCTTATGGCGGTTGCCGCAACGGGACATCGAGCACCATCGCCGCCGCCGCGTGCGTGAGTTGTCATAGAAAAGAAGCCCACACGTGGGGTTGGAGCAGACGCGGAGGCGGGCGCTGGGGCCTTCGGCAAGAAGTTCCGCGGCGGAGCGCGCGATGGCGGCGAGGAGCCAAGCTAGACCACCCTCGCGGGCGACGAATTCCAGGCTCCATTTGCCGTTTTGGTCCAGAAGCTCGTCGTGGCCTTCGGTAATGCGCAAAACCTCATTGATCGGCTCGATCCACTTGGGTGATAGGGCTTCTTTGCCTAGGAGCGCGTGAAAGGTTTCGCCGAGGGACTCATGAAGCCTCTGGGCTTTGCCGAGAAGGGAGGCAGCGCTCTGGGGATCGTACTTGGGAAGTGAGAGCAATTGGGAACTGCGCTCGGAAGAAATGATTCGGGTGAGCAAAAGGAAACCGAGGAGCTCTTCCCAAGAGAAGTTGGAAGACTTCAGCTCGTTGAGGAAATCAAGGGAGAGACGGCCACCGATGAGGACTGGAGAGTTGGAAGAGTGGTCCAACGTGTTTACCTTGGGAAACCGGTTAGGGCTCCGCAAACTGGCCGAAGGCAGCTCATAACCAGTTAAATATAGCAATACGGTTAAGGAAAGTCAGGCGATTTCCTCCCACCCGCAGGTACGCCATCGTTGAGGCTTCGGACGTTCGCTCCGCGCTAGGGTGACAGCCGGGACTCCGAATTTCCCGGCTACGCTCGCCCGCGAACCTGCCGCCGTAGAGCTCTTTGGTTCAGGCCGCAAAGACCGCCCGGAGCTGCTGCTTAGAATCACCGAGAGCGGGCTAGATTCATCCGTGGGAGCCGGCGAAAACAATGGGAAAGAATTGCGCCGCTTGCGCGTGCTTCGTCGATTGAAAGCGATCGGTCCAGCCGGCAAAAATGGCCAAGAACCATTCCCGGCGCAGCCGGAAGAGAAACCGGATTCGAAAATGAAACGTGGCAAATTTGCGGGTAGTTGCCTTCGCGCAAGAAAAAAGAGTCCGCGCATTCTGGGAGTCGCGCGGATACGACAGGTCCCTTGCGGCTTTCGACCCTCCGGAAGAAAAAACGAAAGGAGTGACCAGGGCGATCTGCCGGAAGAGAAGCGTTTTTGCGGCTGCCGCTCTGTGTTAATTTGAAGCCGCGCTCGGGTGACCAGTTCCCTCCCCGGGCCGCTGCTTCTAGGCAGCGCTTCGGTGTGCCTGCTTACGGTGCCCATTGAAGGGCGTCTGAGAGTGCAGCGGCTGGTGCGAGTATCGTTGGAGCGATGAATGGACGACGACTCCTTTGGCACGCCGCCTGAGGCGCAAGGGACGCCCAATAAATCCGCGAGTGAATTTCCCGTGGTTTTGTTTCTGAACCAGACGGGCCTCCGCGCGGGATGGCGTTTGCTGATCTACGCGGCGATTTTCTTTGTCTTCTGGAGCTGTTCCATCCTCGTTCTCGGCCAATTTTTCAGCCCGGAGCGCGGCGCATCTTCTCTCCGTTATCAGATCCTCGGCGAATTCGCGAGTTTCCTGGCTGCGTTTTTTGGAGCCTGGATCATGTCGTTGATCGAACAGCGCCCCGTGAGCGTCTACGGACTTCCGGCGCGAGGCGCATTTGGAAAGCTCTTTTGGCAGGGCAGTCTCTTTGGATTCTGCGAAATCCTTCTGCTGATCGGACTTATCGCGGCATTTCGCGGATATTCCTTTGGAAGCCTTGCCGAACATGGCGCAGATATCGCCAAGTGGGCTTTCGTCTGGGGCGCCTTTTTTGTCGTAGTTGCTTTGTTTGAGGAATTCCTATTCCGCGGCTACTCTCTTTACACTTTGGCCGACGGGGCCGGCTTCTGGCCGGCGGCCGTTCTTCTGGCCGGTGTGTTCGGATGGGTTCACAAGCACAACTCCGGCGAGAACTGGATCGGAGTGGCGGGCGTGTTTTTCGTGGGCTTATTCTGGGGTTTCACGCGGAAGCGAACGGGAAGCCTGTGGTTCGCGCTCGGCATGCACGCGACCTTTGATTTTGGAGAGACGTTTCTGTTTTCCGTTCCGGACAGCGGAATGATTTTCCCCGGGCATCTTTCGAACGCGACGTTGCATGGTCCCGACTGGATCACGGGGGGCACGCCTGGGCCTGAAGCCAGCGTCTTCGATTTTTTGATCCTGGCGGTTTTCTTTTTCGTATTTGACCGTTTGTATCCCGCAAGAGCAGTACAGAGATACGTCCCACCGGCGGTCTAGATCATTCAGTGCACGAGGTCAGAAGCGTAAACGAGATGCACACCACGCGCCTCCGCCTGAGGGAGGATTTCGCTTAGCGCTTTTAGCGTCGCAGGGTGGGGATGTCCGATGGCGATCGCTTCTCCTTTTGCCTTGGCTCCGCGGAGAGCCAGCTCGAGCTGCTTGCGCACGGCGGAAACTTCCACCACATCGTCGAGGAATGGAACATTCCGGAAGCCGGAGCGAACACCGGAGCGCTGCGCGGTGTCATAAGCGACGGTCGCCGCAGTGGTTCGGCTGTCCACGTAGAAGAGGTTCCATTTTTGCAGAAGAAGCATCAGTTCTTCCATCAGCGCGGGATCGGCGGTGGCTTCTGACCCTTGATGATTATTGACGCCGGAAGCATTGGGAACGCTCTGCATCATCTGTTCGAAAAGCACGGGAATGTCGTCCGCGGGCATACCCGGATGGAGTTCCTCGGCTTCGGGCATTTCGTTTCCAACGGATTGCATGGGCAGATGAAGCATGACTTCGTAGCCGCGACGGTGCGCTTCTTCCGCGATATCGACGGAATGCGCGTGATGGGGCAGTACGGAGATGGTCAGAGGATAGGGCAGAGCGAAGATCGCATCGGCGGCGGCGCGATCGTTGCCGAGATCGTCGAGGATGATTGCGAGACGCGCACTGCCGTTCTTTTCGCCTTGCTGTCTGGAAGCCGGCAGAGCGGTGCGTGCCGCGATCGGAGCAACGATATGCACCGAAGTCGTGATCACGCCCCCGCTGCGGTAATCCAGGCGCAGAAGCGCTCCGGAGCTGGTCTCCGCATCTCGCGTGAGGTTATGCGAAGTGGCGATGCGGTCCAGGGATTGAATGAGACTCGCGACAGACGCTCGCCGGGATTGTTCGGAGCCGCCGGCAGGCAGCGCGACAAAGAGGCGGTCCGCTCGATCCGCATGCGAGCCGTCAAACTGGAGGTGCGAGACGATGTCTCCCGGCTGTTTGCTGAAACCCGCTGAGGCATGAATCATTTCGCGGGTGATGGCGTGGACTTGACCGGGGGAAAGCCGTTTTGCGTGCTCGCTCTTGCAGCCCCACAAAAAAAGAGACGCTGCCAGAAACAAGACGAGCGGAATTGCCGCGGGGAACCTGACGCGGACGGCAGATTGAGATGCAAGAACTCGATTTGTTGACCCGAGCCGAACGAGCACAGAACGCTAGGCGGCTTTTTTCTGTGGAGCCTTCAGGAGTTCGAGGGCTTTGCGGAAGATCGGATCTTCGGGAGATAGCGGGCGAGGAGCCACAGGCTCTTTTTGGGCATCGGCGGAGCCGCCGTCGTCTTCGCCGGAGTCGGTGTCGTCCTCGGCCGAGGCACGCACGACTTCGGAAGGCACAACACCTTCCTCGAGAATCGACTTCCCGTCTCCATTGTAGTAGTTGGCGACCGTCAGGAAGAGAGCCGCGCCGTCATCAAGCGAAATCAGCTTCTGCTCCGAGGCAAGCCCAAAGGTGCGCTCGCCAACGACGTCGCCGCGATGGTTCGTTACGATGGCAGAGGCCAGCACCTCGGCTGAGCCAGAAGTGGTGGCATCGATAAGCACGGAAACGGGAGCCTTCCAGACTACCTTGCCGGGATCGGCGGCGAAAACCTGCGTGGTAACCGTTTGGCCGCGGAGTGTCACCAATGTCCCGGAAGGAACGAAAAGCTTGGCGACGGCAATCGCTTCCGAAACCGGCCCGCGGCCGCAATCCCGAACATCGAGGACCACTTTATGAATACCCTGCTTCTCCGCGTCCTGCAGTTTCAAGCGAATCTCGTCGGCGCGCCCGGGATCGAGCGAAGGCAAGCGAAGGACGAGAATATCGGGATCTACTTTGGCAGTGATGATCTTTGGGGTGGCGAGCTTCTCGCGAACAAGGTCTACTTCGTCCGGATCCGCTTTGCCACGGCGAATGACGCCTACTTTTACTCCAGAACCAGGCTGCCCGTGCAGGAAGTTCATGGCTTGGCCGACGGACATATCCCGCGACGTGAAGCCTGCAACGGACTCAAATATGTCGCCGCTATGGATGCCTGCTTTTTCAGCAGGACTATCCGGCAAAACAGAAACCACAATAATGTAGCCGAAGCGCTTGCTTAACGTTAGGCCCGCATCGCCATTGGCATTCGCGGCCTGCTTTTGTTTGTACTCGGTGTACTCGCGGGCGGTCAGGTAGCTGGATTGCGGGTCGAGAGATTCCAGCAAACCGTGGAGCGCTCCTGATGTCACCAAATGCAGATTCGGCTCGTCGACGTAATCCTGCTGGATTTTCTGCAACACTTCACTGTAAACCGTGAGCGACTTGTACGCTTTGTCGTCCGGGGTGCGGCCGAGGACATGACCCAGCCCGGCGTAACAGAAGATAACCACCGATACGCAAAGAACCCCAATGCGAGCCGCTCGATTCATGCCTCACCTATCCCCTTCTGAAATCCCATCTAAAAATAATGCCAGGCAGTCCCTAAAAACAGGCTCCAATTATAACACTCTCCCTGTTGGGACGCGGCGGGAATGAGAAAGGAAGCCTGGGAGGGGGAAGGAATCAGAAGCCGTTTTGGTGTTTGGACGTGCAGGTGGGGTGGAAGACACGCCCAGGAGACCAAACGATGCGTAATAGACACACCAGAACCAAAACATCGCCCCGGTGTTCGTATAAGTTACTGAAAAATATGGACAAAGAGAGGAAACCCTGGCCGACAACATGCTATCTTAGGAAGGGGCCATGTTTCAATCCACCATAGCTCGCGAGGCGTCCGCTGAAGGTGTGGGTCTTCACACCGGCGTCTTCGGACATGTGCGCTTGCTCCCTGCGCCCGCCGACACCGGCATCGTGTTCCGCCGGATGGACCTCGACAATTTTCCCATCGAGGCACAGGGACACAACGTCGCCCGCGTCAGTTATGCCACGAGCCTCATGAAACAGGGCGTGTTGCTCTCGACAACCGAACATCTGCTTGCCGCGATCTATTCCTGCGGGATCGACAACATCTACATCGACATTGACTCCATCGAGATTCCCATTTTGGATGGCTCGGCCGAGCCATTCATGCAAATGCTTGAGCACGCCGGCGTTCGTAAGCTCCGCCGCAAGCGCCGCTACCTGAAGGTAGTGAAACCCCTGGAAGTGGAGGAAGGCGACAGGCGCATCGGCATCTATCCCGCTGACGAATTTCGCGTGCGCTGCTACGTCGATTTCCCTCATCCGCTCGTAGGACAGCAAGAAGTCGAGATGGTGGTGAACCCGGAGACCTTCCGGCACCTCCTGGCCCGTGCGCGCACGTTCTGCTTCGAGCGGGACATCGAGCCGCTGCGCTCGATGGGCTTGATTCGCGGGGGTACGCTTGAAAACGCGATCGTCCTGACCAACGACGGCGTGATGAATGGGCCGCTGCGCTTTCCCGACGAGTTTGGCCGTCACAAAGCGCTGGATTTGATTGGCGATTTGGCCCTGGCGGGCTTGCCGTTGCTGGCGCGCGTCGAGGCCTACAAAGCGGGGCACGCCCTTCACACGCAGCTTGTGAGCCGTCTCTTAGGCGACGCCTCGCTCTGGACCATTACAACGGCGGAAGCCGCACCCGTCGAACGCGAAGTTCGTCTCACCACGCTGTCTCCTGCGACCGCCACGGACTAGTCTCGCTGTCACCAAAGACAGCCGGGACGCGAGCCGCGCTACCGACTCTTTTTAAAATCTACTGAAGCGGGGAGCTGTCGACCGTAGCTGGCTCATCTCTGCTCACGCGGATGACGCCCGTCTCATCGACAAAGAAATGCCGAGTGCCGGTGGTGTTGTCGGTCATGGGATCGGCGGTGATTGTGTAGCTGACGACGCGGCCGAGATTGTCTGTGGCGCCGGGAGAGTAAAAGAATTTGTAGCCGCTTTTCATTGCCACTGGCGTAGCGAGCACACGGCCAATAAGGTTCGCTCCTGTGCAGTCACCTCTGCCGGGGCCAAGGTTCTCGACCGAAGGCGGGAATCCCAGGGTCGCGCAGTGGCTCTGGAAGGTCACGATCGCTGTGTTGTATGTGCGCAGGGTGCCGACTGCGGAAGCTTCGTTCGCTGCCATTTTTGCGCGCAAGAGATTGGGGATCGCGATGGCGGCAATGATCAAGATCACCGGAAGGAAAACCACCTGGGCATAGCCCATCACCATGCCTGCTATGGCGAGGCCGTCTCCTTTGAGCTGGCCAGCCTTTTTCTTGATGTCCGAGAGTGCCAGATGCCCCAGGATGATCGCCGGTATAGCGGCAAAAAACGGCAGTATCACGTAGGCTGCGATTCCGCAGATCAGGCTCGCAGTGGCCTTCCCGCTGGTCTCCTGTGGTCCCGTATAAGTCGCTGGAATTGCAGGGGATAGCGGAGACCGTCCGGCGAGGGGAGCGGGAATCCCGCTTAACCCGTTGCCGCACGAGGGACAAAAAGACACACCTTCCGCGACCGATGCCTTACAGCGTGAGCAGGTTTGCATGCCGATCCCTCCTTTGCCGGAATGTCCGGCGTCCGGTGGATTCCGATAGCCCAATTGTGCACTACACTAGTCCGGCGACCGGATTACGTCCAGAACACATTCTGCACCTGCCTTGCTCCCAGCGATTGTCAAAGATGAGGGAGAGAGGCGAGAATGGAACTCTCATGTCCAATCACGATCTGGCCATTGTCATTCTTGCGGCAGGAAAAGGCACGCGGCTCAAATCAAGCCTTGCAAAGGTATTGCACCGCGCAGGAGGACGCACGCTGATCGAACACGTGGTCCGCGCGTGCGCGCCGTTGGGCGCAAAGCAAACCATCGTCGTCGTGGGGCATCAAGCCGAGTGGGTAAGCTCGATGGTCGAGCCGCTCGGCGCAGAGACCGTATTGCAGCAGCCGCAGCACGGCACCGGGCATGCGATGCAAGTCGCGCGCCGGACTCTCGGGAGAGCCAAGCTTGCCGTGGTTTTGCCGGGCGATGCGCCGCTGGTGCGCACGGAAACGCTCAAGGCTCTTGTCGCTGCGCATCGCGCGGGAGACGCCGCTGCCACGATATTAACCGCCGTGCTCGCCGATCCCTCGGGCTATGGGCGCATCTTGCGAAAGTCCGAAACGGCCGTCGGGGCCATCGTCGAAGAATCGCAGCTCACACAGGACCAGCGTGAACTGAACGAAATCAACTCCGCCATCTATTGCTTCACGCTGGAGAAACTTTGGCAGGCTTTGGCGCACGTCAAGCCGAACAACCGCCATCGCGAGTTGTACCTCACGGACACCATCGCCCTGATGACCTCTAAAGGCGAGACTGTGCTTGCGGAAGTCGCGCCCGATCCGCGCGAAGTTCTGGGCTGCAACACGCGAGCGGACTTGGCGGAAGTGGACCGCGTGTTTCGCGAACGGAAGCGCGCGGCGCTGATGGACACGGGAGTGACGATTCAGCTGCCCGAGACGGTGCTGATCGACCCGGAAGTGACGGCGGGCGAAGACACGGTGATTGAGCCGGGCGTGCAACTGCTCGGAAAAACCAAAATCGGCGCGCGGTGCATGATTCGCAGCGGCAGCGTGCTGACCGATGCGTTGCTCGGCGATGACGTGACTGTCGAACCGCATTGCGTCGTAGCGCAAAGCCGTTTGGACGACCGCGTGATCATCGGGCCATTTGCCCGTTTGCGCCCGGACAATCACGTGAAGGCTGGAGCGCGCATCGGCAATTTTGTCGAGCTGAAGAAGAGCACCATCGGCGAAGGCACGAAAGCGATGCACTTGACGTATCTCGGCGACACGAAAATCGGGGCAAAATCGAATATCGGCGCGGGCACTATCACCTGCAATTACGATGGTTTCCACAAATATCCGACGTCGATTGGCAACAAAGTGTTTATTGGAAGCGATAGCGCCCTGGTGGCGCCTGTCCGCATCGGCGACGGCGCTTACGTCGCGGCGGGCTCGACGATCACCGACAATGTCCCCGCCGACGCGCTGGCGGTCGCGCGCGGCCGCCAGGTGAATAAACCGGGCTGGGCTTCCAGGAAACGCCGCGAACTGGCCGCCGCTGAAAATCCCAAGAAAACAAAGCGGGCCGGGAAGAAACCGAAGGCTCGCCGTCCCTCTAAAAAACGCCGCTGACAGCTGCTTCAGAAGTCTTGAGAATGGAGACGCCGGCTCATTCGCGCCTTGCCATCGGGGCCGAGCTCGCCACTCAGCGCCCGCATTGAATGCCAGCGAGCCGGGTGCTATCTTTCGCGTCAAGAAATGCGGAGATCGTCCATGGCCGAACCTCGAACCAGAGCCGCCGTCGAATGCAGGATGATTGCACCCCAGTTCGTCGTGCCCGATGTTATAGCCGCTGCAGAGTATTACCGCGACGTCTTGGGATTTCGCATTCGCGGCTACTTCCTTGACCCTCCTATCTATGCGATCGTTGCGCGAGATTCGGTCGCGATCCACTTTGGGAAGGTCGACGCAGGTATTGCCACCTCGCCCAATATCCAACGGCGCGAGGGAAGCATCGACGCCTACATTTGGGTGAACGACGTCGATTCTCTATTCGCGGAGTTGAAAGAACGCGGCGCAAAAATTGTCGAGCCCCCGACGACGCAAGTCTACGAGTGCTATGAAATGGTGGTCGAGGATGGTTTCGGCTTTCGACTGGCTTTTGGGATGCCCGTCAGTTCAGCGCCTGACGCGGCCGCTCCATCCTGATCGATTTAGGAAAGAACTTCCCGAGCGCCTGCGTGTGCTAAAATAGGAGTTCCCCGAATGCCCTACGGAGCCAACGCGCAATGAAATTCGGAGTCGTTGTTTTCCCCGGGTCCAATTGCGACCACGACGCGTTCTACGCCATCGGCAATGTCCTGCACAAGCCCGTCGAATTCATCTGGCACCAGTCAGAGGATCTCGCAAATTGCGATGCCATCATTTTGCCGGGCGGTTTTGCGCATGGCGATTATTTGCGCACCGGTGCGATCGCGCGTTTTTCGCCGGTGATGAAGTCTGTCGAGAAGTTTGCCAACAGCGGCGGTATGGTCCTCGGTATCTGCAACGGCTTCCAGATTCTCCTCGAAGCGGGTTTGCTGCCGGGCGCGATGATGCGCAACAGCGGTCTGCGCTACATTTGCCGCCACGTCCACATCCGCGTCGAGCAGACCGATACCCCGTTTACCAACGCAGCGCAGCGTGGACAAATCCTGACAGTCCCCATCGCGCACAACGACGGCAACTATACCTCGGATGAGGCCACGCTCGCGGGGCTCGAGAAAAATCGCCAGGTCCTTTTCCGCTACACGACCCCGCACGGACCGGATGACGCCGCCGGCAATCCCAACGGTTCGATGAACAATATCGCCGGCATCTGCAATCGCGAGCGCAATATCGCCGGGCTGATGCCCCATCCTGAACGCGCCGTCGAAACGGCCCTCGGTTCCGACGACGGCCTGGTCATTTTCAAGTCCATGGTCGAAGCGCTCGTCGGCGCAGCAAAGGCCTCGGCGTGAAAATGGCGGCAGTTTTTTCAGGCAAACCCCAGCCGCGCTCCACTCACTCCCGCTTTGAGCGATGCGATGAATGAAGAACTCTCTGAACTGAGCTACGAAGAGTTTGTTCGCGCCCGGAATTTGCACTGGCAGGGAGAAGCAAAGAAACTGGAGCCGGGCGCGGTCGTTCCGGATTTCGATAAAGTTGCCAGCGGGGAAGATGCCAGCACTTTCATGCTCTACGCGCCGGGCCCTCGAGGCGTTTTCGCCGTGTTTGAAGATTCCGCGAAAACCGGCTGGTTTTATCTCTACGGCGCGAAGCAGCGTGCCATCTTGAAATGCGCGCAGGTCTACAGTCGCGCAAACGTTGTGGTTGACGAGGATGTCGTGGACATCGGGTGGGCGGTGGACGGCTCGGCCTGCGGTCTTGCCGTTTGGGGCGAGTTTCGCGCCTTTCTGGGAGTCTCCGACGATTTGAAAGTGCAGAAGCAGGTGATGGACGCGGAAGAACGCGGCATTCCCGCCAGCGACTGGCCCGCAGGTTTCGATCGTTATCTCGAACCGAAAATCGACTGAAGGACCGCGAACCGTACAAATGGCTACAGCAGGCACCGAAATCAAAGTGACTCCGGAAATCGCCGCCGAACACGGCGTGACGCGCGACGAATATGCGCGCATCCAGCAAATCCTCGGCCGCGATCCCAATATCACCGAACTCGGGATTTTCAGCGTGATGTGGAGCGAGCACTGCTCCTACAAATCGAGCAAAGTGCACCTGAAGCGACTGCCCACGCGCGGCAAACTCGTCGTGCAAGGTCCCGGGGAAAATGCCGGTGTCGTGGATATCGGCGATGGGCTCGTCGCCGCATTCAAAATCGAGTCGCACAATCATCCGAGTTATGTGGAACCATTTCAGGGCGCGACGACTGGCGTCGGCGGAATTCTGCGCGATATTTTCACCATGGGCGCGCGCCCGATCGCGATCCTTGATTCGCTCCGCTTCGGGGAAATCTCTCCGGTCAAGGGAACGAGCGCGGAAGACGCGGCCAAAAATCGCCGCATACTCGACGGCGTCGTCCGCGGGGTCGGACACTACGGAAACTGTTTCGGCGTTCCGACCATCGGCGGCGAAGTCGGCTTCGAACCGTGCTACTCGCAGAATCCGCTCGTCAATGCACTGGCCTTGGGCATTGCGCGTAAGGAAGAAATTTTTCTAGCCAAAGCCAAGGGCATCGGCAACCCCGTTATTTACGTCGGGGCAAAAACCGGCCGTGACGGCATTCACGGCGCCTCGCTGCTTGCGTCGGCGGAATTCACAGAGGAATCCAAGCAGAAGCGCCCCAACGTGCAAGTCGGCGATCCATTCATGGAAAAATTGTTACTCGAAGCCTGCCTCGAGGCCATGCAAACGGGTGCGGTCGTGGCCATTCAGGACATGGGCGCGGCCGGCCTCACCTGCTCGACCATGGAAATGGCCTCGCGCGGCGGCACTGGCATCGAAATTGACCTCGCCAAAGTTCCTCAGCGCGAAACCGGCATGACGCCCTACGAAATCATGCTCAGCGAATCTCAGGAGCGCATGCTCCTTGTCGCGGAAAAAGGCCGCGAACGGGAAGTGCTCGACGTTTTTAAGAAGTGGGGACTCGATGCCGTAGTGGTCGGCACGGTGACTGACGGCGGCATCGCGAAAGTATTGAATCACGGACAAATCGCCGCCGAAATCCCCGCGCATCCGCTCGCCGAAGAAGGCCCCGTTTACCGCCGCCCCATCGCACAGCCGCCCCTTCGTCATGAAACGCCGGCCGATTGGTTTCTGTTCGCGCCCGAAGGCACAAACCTCACCGCGAATTTTGCAAAGCTCCTGGCGACGCCAGCCATCGCCTCCAAGCGCTGGATCACCGAACAGTACGACACGAGCGTGCGCACCAACACGCTCGCCGGCCCGGGCGCAAGCGATGCCGCGGTAGTGCGCATCAAGGATCCCGAGACCGGAATCGTGAAACGCGCGCTGGCGCTGGCCACCGACGGCAACGGCCGCTGGTGTCAATTGAATCCACGGGCCGGCGCGATGCACGCAGTCGCCGAAGCGGCGCGTAACGTCGCGAGCTCCGGCGCACGCCCCATTGCCGCCACGAATTGCCTTAACTTCGGCAGCCCCGAAAAACCGGACGTCATGTGGCAGTTCAGCGAGGCCATCGACGGTCTCACGGTCGCCTGCGAAGAACTCGGCACGCCCATCACCGGCGGCAACGTCAGCTTTTACAACGAAACGCTCGGCAAATCCATTTATCCGACACCGGTGATCGGCATCCTCGGCATTCTCGATGACGCCTCCCGCGTCCTGAAAATCGCCTTCCGCGCCGAAGGCGACGTCATCCTGTTGCTGGAGGGAGCCGAGGCCATAGCGAGGGCACAGCATGCTGCGCCCCTGGAGGGCAAGCACCCCTCCGAGACCGCTCGCGGATTTTCCTCTTCCGAATATTCCAAAACGATCGCCGGCATCGTCTCCGGCGAGCCTCCAGCGATCGATCTAGCCGCCGAAAAGCGCCTGATCGACTGCCTGGTCGCTCTCGCTTCCGAAGGCTCGCTACAATCCGCCCACGACATCTCCGACGGCGGCATCGCCGTCACCCTGGCCGAATCCTGCTTTGCGTCCGCCTCTTCTCCCGCGGGGGCACGGCACGCCGAGCCCGTCTTGGGGGCGACTGTGAAACTGGACGCCGCCGGCGCGCCCGCCGAGCATGCCCTCTTCAACGAGAGCGGCGCCCGCTGCGTCGTCTCCGCCTCCCCCACAAAACTTGCCGCGGTTCAGAGAACTGCGAGACAATACAACGTGGGCGCGCGTGAAATCGGCAAGGTGCATCTTGGCAATGCGCTCCGCATCGAATATAAGGGGAGTGCGGTAGTCGATTCCCCCCTCGACTCCCTGCGCGGCATTTGGGCCAATTCGCTTGAGAACACGTTAGCCGCAAAATGACAAACAAGCTCGCCTTTGCCGACGATCACTTTCACGACGAGTGTGGTGTGTTCGGCGTCTTCGGCCATCCCGAAGCCGCAAATCTCGCCTACCTCGGCCTCTACGCGCTTCAGCATCGTGGTCAGGAATCCGCCGGCATCGTTTCAAGCGACGGGACCGATCTCTTTCTCCACCGCTCCATGGGCGACGTCGAAGAGATTTTTCAGCCCCCCGTGCTCGCTAAGCTGCCGGGAAACCTCGCCATCGGGCACACGCGCTATTCGACCGCGGGCGATAAAGCATTGCTTAACGCGCAGCCCATCATGATCGATTGCAACAAGGGCAAAGTCGCCCTCGGCCACAACGGCAATCTCACCAACGCCGCCGAGTGGCGCCGCAAACTCGAGCATCGCGGCTCCATCTTCCAGACCAACAGCGACACCGAAGTAATCGTCCATCTCATCGCGCGCTCGCAAGCCCGCAATCTTTCGGGCGCCCTTGGCGATGCGCTCAATCAGGTGGAAGGCGCCTACTCGCTGCTCGTCCTTACGCAAGACGAACTCATTGCCGTTCGCGATCCCCGCGGCTTCCGCCCGCTCGTGCTCGGCAGGCTTGCTCTGCCGGCTGGCGGTGAAGCGTGGCTAGTCGCTTCTGAAACCTGCGCGTTCGATCTTCTCAACGCGCAATACGTCCGCGAAATCGAGCCCGGCGAAATGGTGCGCATCTCCCGCTCCGGCATCGAGTCCATCCACTTCGCGCCGGAAAAGCCCTTGCAGCAATGCATTTTCGAGCATGTCTATTTTGCGCGGCCGGACAGCATCATATTCGGTCGCAGCGTGAACGAAAGCCGCGAAGCCCTCGGCCGTCTTCTCGCCCGCGAGCACCCGGTTGATGCAGATATTGTCGTGCCCGTTCCGGATTCCGGTGTGCCCGCCGCCGTCGGCTACGCGCTCGAATCGAGAATTCCTTTCCGCATGGGCTTGATCCGCAATCACTACATCGGTCGCACGTTCATCGAACCGTCGCAGGCTATTCGCAATTTTGGCGTGAAACTGAAACTCAATCCTATTCGCGGCCTCATTGAAGGCCAGCGCGTCATTCTCGTCGACGATTCCATCGTCCGCGGCACGACCAGCCGGAAAATCGTGCGCATGGTTCGGGAAGCGGGCGCCCGCGAAGTCCATGTGCGCATCAGCTGCCCGCCCACGATTTCTCCATGCTATTACGGCGTAGATACTCCCACACGGGAAGAGCTCATCGCTTCCTCGAATTCCCCCGAAGAAATTTGCAAGTTTCTCGGCGCGGATTCGCTCGGCTACGTCTCGCTTCCTGCGCTTCGCCAGGCCGTGAATGACACCGAAGGCAAGTTCTGTACGTCTTGTTATACCGGGGTCTATCCGACGGATCTCGTGCAGCTCGAAGTCCGCGAGAGCAATGGCAACGCTTCGGAAGCGAAGAATGGCAATGCTCCGGACGACGCATCTATCGAAAAGCCAGTGGCGGTGGAACGTGAAGGCTGACCTAAAAGAAAAACCAAGCGGCAAAGAGGACGACAAAGAAACCGGGGAAAAAGCCGAAGAGTCCAAGCTCCCCATGGGCAAGCGCGTGCAGCGCGAAGCACTGGCCTGGTTCTGGGTGGGGCTCGCATTTCTGCTGATCAACGGCACCATCGGCCAGGCACGCGTGATTCCATCCGGCTCGATGGAAAACACGCTTCTCATCGGCGACCACCTCATCATGAGCCGCATCGGCTACGACGCCGGCGTTCCTTTTACCAACTGGCACGTCTCGCTCTGGCGAAATCCCAAGCGCCAGCAGATCGTCATCTTCAAGCCGCCCTTCGCACCCGATCAGCCGGACTATGTGAAGCGCGTCATCGGTCTCCCGGGCGACACGGTCGACGTTCACGACGGCGCCGTCTGGATCAATGGGCAGAAGCTCAGCGAAAATTACACGATTGGACGCAGCGAGCCGGGCGACTGGAAGCTCCCTTTCACAGTTCCAGACAAATCCTATTTTGTGATGGGCGACAATCGAGGCAATTCCTATGATAGCCGCTTCTGGGGCCCCGTTCCGCGGAATGACATCATCGGCACGCCGGTGATGATTTACATGTCGCTCGAGGTCGGCCAGGATGCCTGGGAACCCGGCCAGATTCGCGAACGATTTTTAGCTTACGCGAATGCCATCATCCATCCGGGCACGGTGCGCTGGAGGCGCCTGTTCCGGACCTTTTGATCCGGACGTTTTGTGTTGAAGTCCGTATTTGAGCCGCAGAATCCGTAGGCGGTTTCGGCGCACCATAGAAGATTTCGCCGCGAGCCCCCCGCGGCAGCTTGCAGTTCATTCCGCAGTGAGCACGATGGGCGCGAATCTGCGCCCAATAAAAACGAAAGCGAATCAGCCTCAATGAAATATGCCGACGCCGGAGTGAACATCGCTGTCGCCGACGAAGTGAAGCAGCGCATCCGACACCACGCCAACCGCACGTTCACCAGCGGAGTGCTCGGCGGCATCGGCGGCTTCGGAGCGCTTTTCGCCCTCGACTCGAAAAAGTGGAAAGAACCCGTTCTCGTGTCGAGCGCCGACGGGGTCGGCACCAAGCTGAAAATCGCCATGGCCATGGGTGTGCACTCGACCGTCGGCGGCGACCTCGTCAATCATTGCGTCAACGATATCCTCGTCCAGGGCGCCACGCCGCTTTTCTTTCTCGATTACCTTGCCATGGGAAAGCTCGATCCGGCGGTCATCGAGCAACTCGTCGAAGGCATGAGCCGCTCTTGCCGCAAGGCTGGATGCGCTCTCATTGGCGGCGAGACCGCCGAGATGCCGGGCTTTTATCCTCCCGGGGAATACGATCTCGCGGGCTTCATCGTAGGCGTGGTTGAGCGCAAAAAGATTCTCACCGGAAAATCCGTCAAGCCCGGCGACGCGCTCCTCGCTCTTCCGTCTTCCGGCCTCCACACCAACGGCTACTCGCTCGCTCGCAAACTGGTTTTTGAAGTAGCAAATCTAAAGCCGGACACTTATGTCGCCGAAGTAGGAAACAAAATCGGCGCGGAGCTTCTAAAGCCTCATCTGTGCTACGCTCCCGCTCTCAAAAATATCATTGCGCGCGGCTGGGTTTCCGGTCTCGCGCACATAACCGGCGGCGGCATTCCCGGCAACTTGCCGCGCGTCCTTCCCGCCGGGGTAAAGGCGCAGATCGACATCGCGTCCTGGCCAGTCCCGCATATTTTCAAATTTCTCGCCGGGCTCGGAAAAATCGAAACCAACGAATTGCTGCAATCCTTCAACATGGGCATCGGCATGATCCTTGTCGTGCCCCCGGCCCACGTGAAATCCGTCGAAGCCGACCTGAAGCGCCGCCGCGAAAAATTCTTCCGCATCGGGCGCATCGAGCGAGCCGACTCCGGCAAACCACGCGTCGCCCACTCCGGCTCTCTCAATCTGTGAGCTTTTTCTTCTCCGTGTTCTCCGCGCCCTCCTTGTAAATGTTTTTTCTTTTCGTTCCATCTCCTGCCGCAGCATACTCCGGATGTTTCGCCTGTCCCCGCTTCTTCCTTTCTCGCGCAACGCGTTTCAGCCAGCGCAACTCTGTCTGAAACTGTTCTATCATCAGACTCACCATCCACACCGCTTCATGGTAGGGATGCCCCACTTCCTCTAGAACCGAGCGCAGCGTTTCTTTTTCCCGCGCCAATTCCTTCACGAGGAATTTCTGCCGCCGCCGGAGCTGCTCACGGAACACGCCCGGCCGCGCCTGCCAGGAAAGCGCCACCCACGTCAGGAAGGCGGGCCGGTCGCGCTGCGCCGTCCAATTTTCGCTTTCAAGAGCATCAGCAAGCGCGGCCCGCCCCTTCGCCGTAGTCTCGAAACTGCTCCGCTCAGGGCCTGCGGCAGGCTCATCCGTTTCGAGCGAGCGAATCATTCCGCTCTTCGCCAGTTTTTCGAGCGAATAGTAAACCTGCGGCCGCGAAATCCCGGCCCAGTCCCGAATCTCGCGCCGCTCCAATTCGGCATTGGCCTGGTACCCGTGCATGGGCCGCTCCGCCAGCAAACTCAAAAGCACCAGGTCCGGCGTGGTAAGCCCCTCTTTCTTCTTCGCCCTGACAGTTCTCTTCAACCTCGCCGCGCTCCTTTCCGATCTTTGCGTCTCTGCCGTTTCTTCTCTTTCTGCTCCTTCTTTTCTTTCTCCGTCGTTACTTCTTTATGTCCTTGCTTCGTTGCTTCCTTTTCCTGCTCCACCACCACCACTGGCATTTCTCCGCCGCCAGTCGCGGGTTCCTCGCCTGCGCCACGGCTGCAGAAAACGTATCCAGTACACACGGGTCTTGCCGTTGTCTTGTCATGCGCTCCATCTTTTCATACATCCGCTCCGGATTCCGCTTCGCCAGCTGCGCTATGCTCCGGATCCCGAGCATTTCGAAATCCCTCAGCATCGCCGGTCCGATGGAAATCAGATCCGCTAGTTCCCGTGTCCTTGCTCGCATAAAAACCTCCTTGACAAGGCATCCTGGCTTCCATATTCTCAACTAGTCTAAACGAGACTAGAGGCCAAATGCAAGGAGGAACTAGCCCGTGCGTGATCTCGCCACTGCCCTTACCGCGGTCGACTTCTTACTTGCCCTTGCCGTCTTTTCGCCGCAATCCCTCAGGGAACAAAGCGGGAGAGCAGGTTAGGCATGGAAACAAGAATATACAGAGTTGATAAATTCAGCGTACCGCCCCAGGCCCGCGAGGAGTTTCTAGAGAAGGTTCGCGCTACCCACGGCCTCCTCAGATCGCAGGCCGGGTTCGTCGAAGACGCCATCCTCGAACAAGCGTCGGGCCCTGGTGAATTCAACTTCGTCACCATCGTCGAATGGGAAAACGCCGAGGCCATGGAGCCGGCGCGCAGGGCAGTCGCTGCGCTGCACGAGCAGATGAATCTTGATCCGCGCGAAATGTTCACTAGGCTTGGAATTCGGGCCGATCTCGGCAATTTCAAGCGCGTTGAGCAGACCAATCGGCGGGAACACGAATTGGCGATGCCCGTAAACAACAGGAAGAGCGCAGGCCTGGAGGAATTCTGAAGCCGTCGGAGACAACGCTGGAAACGCAAACTCAGGAGATGAAACCTATGAAAGTAAAGAAGATTACGCCCGTCCTGCTCGTGGAGGAAATCGAGCCCGTTCTTCCTTTCTGGCTCGACCGCCTCGGCTTCACGAGAGCCATCGAAGTTCCCGGCGCCGAGAAACTCGCTTTCGTGGCCTTTCAAAAAGACAGCGTCGAAGTGATGTATCAGACCTATGAGAGCGTCGAACGGGACGCCCCGCCCGCCATGGCCGCCGCTGCCAGGAAGGGTCCGACCTACCTTTACCTCGAAGTGGACAGCCTCGACGACATCCTGGGCGCGATGAAGGACGTCGAAAAGGTCATGCCCGAGCGCACTGCCTTCTACGGCATGCGCGAATTCGCTGTCCAGGATCCCGCCGGCCACTTCATCACCTTCGCTCAACCGGCCGTGCCGCCGGAACACTGACCCTTGTCGCTGAGGCCTCCTTTTCTTCGCTTAGGGGCGCAGCATGCTGCGCCCCGCTCGCTCCCCGGAATACTTAGCTCATCGGCTAACTATTGCTTGACTCCGAGGAACCGGCCGGACTATAGTTAGCCTCGTGGTTAACAATCAAAACCGCGTCACCGCCGTTTTCGCAGCGCTCGCCGATCCCACGCGCCGTCGGATCCTCGTCCGCCTCTCCGAGCGCGGCGAGAGTCCCGTGACCGCGCTAGCCAGGCCGTTTCGCATTTCGCCACCAGGATTCTCAAAGCATCTGCGCGTCCTGGAAAAAGCCTGTCTCATCGAACGTCATCGAAAAGGCAGACTGCATCTGATCCGCGCCCGGGCCGCCGGTCTTCGGGAAGCCCACAAATGGATGGCCCAATGCGCGGCATTCTGGAATTCGAGGTTTGACGCGCTCGACGAACTGCTCAAAAGCGATTTGCAGAAGGAAAAGAAGCGATGAAATCCGAGCTAAAGATCGACGGCAATCGCATGCAAATCACGCGCGTTTTCGACGCACCCCGCGAGCGCGTCTTCGCCGCCTGGAAGACGCCCGAACTCATGCAGCGATGGTCAGGCTGCAAAGAAACTGCCAGGGTGCGAATCACGATGGATTTCCGCGTCGGCGGCTCTTTCACGCAAGAAATGGATATCGAGGGCTCAGGCAAACACTCCATCACCGGTGTCTATGACGAAATTGTCGAGCCGGAAAAAATCGCCTACCACGTGAATCTGGGCCCGGCCATCACGCGCGTCACGGTGGAATTTATCGACCAGGGCAGCCAGACAAAATTAATCCTGACGCAAGAAGGATTCCCGGATCAGAGCATCGTCAGGATCGTTTCGGGGGGAACGTTGGAATCCCTCGACAAACTGGAAGGCTTGCTGCTCGCCGAAGCCGCCTAAATCCATTCTGCCGGACGTGGATCTTTGCCTCATCGAGGAGCGGACATGAGCTATGGACGAATCGTACTCTCGGCCGTTGGCGCCTTTCTCGCCTATTTTGTCATTGGCGGCCTCTCGTTTGGCCTGGTGCCTTCGCTCAGGAGTGAGTTTCTCAAATATCCCGCGGTCTATCGCTCGCAAGAGGGAATCAGGAGCGTCATGCCTGCCGGAATGGCGGCTATGCTCGTGGCGATTCTGGCGCTCTCGGTGATTTACGCGAAACTCTACCGCGGCGGCTCGGGTCTAGCCGAGGGTGCAGCCTTCGGCGCCCTCATCGGCGTCTTCGCCATCGGTTCCTTCGTCGTTCATAACTATGTCAATCTAAACATCGGTCTCAAGCTGACCTTTCAGCAATCCGTTGCCTATTTCATCGAATGGCTCGTTGTTGGGATCGTGATCGGCCTGATCTACAAGCCGCCCACCACTGCGCCGTGAATGCCCGCCGCGGAGTAACAGCCGCGAAACTTTCCTACTGCTTCGGCGCTGCGCTCGGCGTCGGCGGCGCGCGCCGCTCGGCTTCAGAAATCACCGCAATCGAGCGTGCGCCGTTCTTTCCGACGGATCGTACGGCAAAGTAGTGATTGTCGGTCGAAACGTCTTTCAACACTGTTTGCCCCGGCTTTTCCGCAAAATCAAAAACGCTCCACCGGGCCTCGGTCGTCTCGCGCCACAGAATCTCAAATCCCGCGCGTTCTCTGTCATCGTCTGCTGCCCAGGACACTTTCGCATCGGGCGTGACCGCTCCGGTCAGCCTGACCGTCATGGGCGGCGCCGGAGCCAACGCCAGTTGCCGCAACACTTCGGCATTATCCCGCGCCACATTTCCCATGAACGCAAAATTCAGGAACTTTTCGTAGTCGCCATACTCGATGCCGTTCTCTGTCCGCGGGGTCTGATGCTGGTGATGATAATCCTCGAGCGGCTCCGTGAAGCGCACCGCCGGCAGTCCCGCCTTCGAAAATGGGTAGTGGTCGCCGCCGCGTCCATAGCGGTCCAGCCGAAAAATCATGCGGATCGCCGAGCGCCCGTTAATTTCCTCGATCGCGCGCGCCAGTTCGCGCTGCGGCCCGTCAGAATCCTCAATCGTGCCATTTTCAGAAAACACGCGCACGCGATGCGGCCCGCCCGGCGCCGGGTCGGCGCCTACGATGTCGTTGTCCATCATCGCGCCCACGGTATAGCCCTGCTCTTTCGTCCATTCGAGCAAGCGATACGCTCCCAGGAGCCCCTGCTCTTCGCCGGAGAGCGCGCCGAACAGAACCGTCGCCCGGCCGCCATGGCCAGCCGCGGCCGCCTTGCTCAAGAGACGAGCTGATTCGAGAACGACCGCGACACCGGAAGAATCGTCATCGGCCCCCGGCGCATCCGCTTCAGGATCCATCACGTTCGAAGGCCGCGAGTCAAAGTCGCCGACCACAATGAAAATATTCTTCTCGAGATCTGGATCTGAACCTTTCAAAATCCCGTAGACATTTTCGAGGTGCACCGGATTCGGCCCCGTCCGTTCCGACTTCGACTCGAATTTGTCCACGACGATTTCCAGTTTTCCGGCGGAAGCTTTCGCAATTTCGTCGAAGCGCGCCGTAATAAAATCGCGCCCGCAGCCGATCCCGCGCTTGGGATCCGTCCACGAAGAAAGCGTCAGCCGCGTCCCGCAGCTCACCTGCTCATGAATAATTTCGCGCATCGTTTTTTCGTTGACGCTCGCGCGCGCAATCGCGCCCGCTGGCCGCGGCGATATCTTCGGATGTGGGCTGTTTTCTGGCGGCTCCGCCGGATCGTGCGAAACGCTCTGCGTCTTCGCCGGCGCGCTCTGCCGCGCATAGGAAGCACCTCGGCAAAAGCCGAGCATCAGAAGAACCATCATCCCGGTATTGACGAAAGGACGGCGAAAGAGGTTGGTGCGATTGGTCATGGTGCACGCTTTCGAAATAAATTTACGTAGAGCGAACCGGCATTCTAACGCGTCAGCCGAAACTTTGCGATGCCATTGCCTATTGCACTGGACGCGTCCGCGGCGTGCCAGAGGTACACCCAGGTTTTGCCGATGCCCACGGTTGTGTTAACGTTTTTTGTTTATGAAGAAGCGCATAGGCGTGCTGTTGAGCGGCCGCGGTTCGAATTTCGAAGCGCTCGCGGAGAGCATCGCCTCCGGCCGAATTCCAAACGCCGAAATCGCTATCGTCGTCAGCAACCGCGACGGAGCGCCCGGCACCGACCGCGCAAAAGCACGCGGTATCGCCACGCGCGTGATTCCTTCAAAAGGTTTGGAGCGGGAAACGTATGACCGCGAGGTCGTCGCGGTCCTGAACGAGCACAAAGTCGACCTTGTCTGTCTGGCTGGTTACATGCGCTTGCTCTCGCCTTATTTTGTGGCCGCGTTCCCGAATCGTATCCTGAACATTCATCCGTCGCTGCTGCCGTCCTTTCCCGGCCTTGAGTCGCAGCGCCAGGCGCTCGAATACGGCGTCCAATTCGCCGGCTGCACCGTTCATTTCGTCGACGAGAATCTGGACGCGGGTCCCATCGTTCTTCAAGCGGTTTTACCGGTGAACGACAACGACACGGAGGATACGCTCTCCGCGCGCATTTTAGAGCAAGAGCACAGAATTTATTCCGAAGCCGTTCGAATCGTCCTCGAAGACCGCTACAAAATCCAGGGTCGGCGCGTCATTCGAACAACCTAAGAAATGTCCGAAACCAAGTTCAAACCCGTTGAAGAACAGCTCGCCTACCTGAAAAAAGGCGCCGCCGAGATCATTCCTGAAGCTGAACTGAAAGCGAAACTCGAACACTCCTTCAAAACCGGCACTCCGCTCCGCGTCTATCTCGGCGTTGATCCCACCGCTCCCGACATTCACCTCGGCCACACCGTCGTCCTCCGGAAACTAAAGCACTTCCAGGACCTCGGCCACACCGCCATCTTTCTTATCGGCGATTTTTCCGCGATGATCGGCGACCCCACGGGCCGCTCCGAAACGCGTCCGCCGCTTTCCCGCAAAGAGGTCAACGCCAACGCCGAAACCTATCTCGCGCAGGTCTTCAAACTCCTCGACCCGGGAAAAACCGAGGTCCGCTACAACAGCGAGTGGCTCGACAAGCTTTCCAGCTACGACATCGTCCGTATCTGCGGCCACTACAGCCTCGCTCGCATGCTCGAGCGCGAAGACTTCCGCTCCCGTCTGGAACACCACCAGCCCATCTCCGTCCACGAACTTCTCTACCCGCTCCTCACCGCCTACGACGCCGTCGCTCTCAAATCCGACGTCGAGCTCGGTGCCACCGAACAGAAGTTCAACATCCTCGTGCACCGCGACATACAGCGCGCCTACGGCCTTGCCGGCGAAGTCGCTCTCACCATGCCCATCCTCGTCGGCCTCGACGGCCAGCGCAAAATGTCCAAAAGCCTCGGCAATTACATCGGTATCACCGAGTCTCCCGCCGAAATCTTCGGCAAGCTCATGTCCATCCCCGACGATTTGATGTGGACGTACTACGACTTGGTGACCGATCGCACACCAAGCGAGATTGCCGCGCTGAAAAAAGAAGTCGCAGGCGGCACAGCACATCCCATGGACGTGAAGATGCGCCTCGCCCAGGAAGTCATCGCCGGCTTCCATGGCGAAGAAGCCGCCCGCAAAGCCGCCGAAAATTTCCAACGCGTCTTCCGCGACCGCCAGGCTCCCGCCGAAGCCGAAGTTCAACGCCTCCCCCGCGGGCCGGCGAAAAAACTAGTAACTCTGCTCGCCGAGTTGAAGTTAGCCCCCTCAAAAGCCGAAGCGGGAAGATTGATCGAGCAAGGCGCCGTGGAAATCGATGGAGTGCGCGTAGAGGATGTACGCAAGGACATCGAGCTGAGCAATCCGACCGAGTTCCTACTTCGTGCGGGAAAAAAGAAATTCCTCCGCATCATCGTCGAATAGCTTCAGAAGGGCACGTCGGTCCGGGCGACGCCCATTCGACAAAGGTCAGTTCCGTCTGGCGGATTATCCTAAAATCAGTGTATAGAGACTGATTTTTAATGAGTCAGTGCTTTTTACTTGACTCTAGAAATATCAGCTAGTGGCTATCGCCTGTGCAAGTTTTGGTCCTTACGAGAGGGAGAAAGTCGGACGGGACAATCCACTTGCCGGTCGATTCGGGGAGAACGTCCCACATCGTATAAGTTACAATCAGACCTTCTTCTGGAAACACCTGCAGGTTCTGTCCGCCGAATCCGCGAGCTAGCCAGACGTACTCAGTCGAATCCGGCCGTTTGTACAACCACCACTTGAAGCCGTACTTGAATCCATCCTTGAACTGCTCCTCGACGTCGGTTTGGAAGTAGGGCGTCACGGACTCTTTCACCCATTCACTGGAGACGATCCGCTGGCCGTCCCACATGCCATCGTGCAGATACAAGTAACCGATCTTCGCCAGGTCGCTGCCATTCAGATACAGGCCGCCTTCGGTGTCCACGACTCCCAGATACGTGCGCTTCCATTCATGCCGGATCCCCAAGGGTTCAAACAGATATTTCTGGCCGTAGTCATCAATGTCCCACCCAGTTTCCTTCTGAAAGATATAGGCGAGGAGTTCCGTAGCACCGGGGTTGTAGCTCCAGACCTTTCCGGGTTCGGCGGCCATCGGCTTGTCAATCGTGTATTGCACCCAGTCGTCGCTGGCTTCCAGCAAGCTCGTGTCGCTTTGTGGATCGCCGGTTTCGAAACCCTTTTCATTCCAATCGAGACCCGCCGTCATGGTCAGCACGTTGTGCAAGGTCATGCGGCGCTTGCGGTCGTCCACATTTTTCACTTTGGATATATCGAAGTATTTCAGCACTGGTGTATCCAGGCCGGCTTTGAAGTCGCCATGTTGCATGGCTGCGCCGATAATGATCGAAGTGACCGTCTTGCTGATTGATTGCATGGTGTGCAGATCCGTGCCGTGATAATAGGGGTGCCAGTATGGATCGAAATAGTTGTACCGCCCTGTCAGGCGCATGTTGTACGCCCCGCGTTCCCCGGCCTCCTTGGCATAGATTTTTGCGTAGTCGTGCGGATAGGTGCGTTCGAAAACCTTCTTTCCGCAGCGGAAGACCGCAAGGCTATCCACCATCTCTGAATAGGTCCCGGAGGCTAGGTCCTTGTCCAGCCGCACTAGAACCCGCTCATCGAGCCCAACACTGTCAGGTCTGGCGGTTGCCCAGCCTTTGGTTGGCCAGAAGGTTTCCTGAGCTGGCCGCGACGCTGTCTTTCTGGCGAAGAGCAGCGCCGTTGAGGCCAGAACGATGGTTAATGCAGGGATGACAAGCACGCCACGGCTTTTCATGGTGGCACCGTTCGAGCACCTTATGGCGCGCTGGAACCCATGTCAAGCGCTGGCAGGTATCGGCACTCTTATCTGGCGGCGGGAGCCTCCTGATAATTGGGAAGGTGGCTCATCACACCTAGCTGACCGGTTGCCTCGCACCAGATATCAGAAATCAAGTCTAGCAAGTGCGCCTTTACAGGTGAACCCGCCAAGTTGAGCGGTAGAGAAAGCCGACGGAATGGAAGGGATGCCCGGCACTGCGATCCTTGTGACCGTGAACGGCAACAATCCACACATAGTTTGCTGATCCAGATAGTCGGTCTCCACATCGAGCTGTGTGGTGGCGTTGATATAAGGACTTCGGGAGGCCGCAGTGGCTTTCTGAAAGAAATCAGTCCACGATTTGAACAGCGAAGGCTCATTCGGAAATGGCCGCGGAATGGTGATCGCGCTCAATCCGGCTCCCGGGATATTCTTGTCCTCAATGCTTGCCACGATTGTTCCCGCTTTTGCGTCAAAACGAATGATCGTAATGAGATGATCGCCTGGCTTCACGCCTATGACTTTGCCAGTCTGTGCATAGGGTGCGGATGTCTTTCCGTTTTCCCAGAAATAATGTGCCTCGATTGCCCAGGCACTTCGTTGGCTCCAGGATGGTTTATAGTCGGCGTCGTTGGCATCTAATGCGCTGCCGAGAATCAGTTGCGGAGTGATCTGGTTGAATCTGTAATCCGATAGCTTGTATTTCCCACTGCTCCCGTACTCGTCGAAATCTACATCTCCCCATTGATAGACGGTCCCCACCTTGTAATTCCAGGTAGGCGAACTCGGCAGGGGAGGAACCGCGAATCGATACTCCAATGTCCAATCTTTTGTCGCGGCTAACTGCGGATGCCCTTCATTCGCATAAACCTGCAACCGATAAGCCGGATTTATGAGCTCCTGCGCGCCGCTACGATTCTCATGAAAATCACTGGTCTTTGCTAGCGCTACAACGAACAACACCGTGAGCGGCGCAGCCGCGCTCGCAAGAGACCAGGTTTTCTTCAGGGAAGCCATCATCGGAACAAGTTATCATGCCGTGGATGGTCTCTTCTTCTCGATACTATGCAAGTTTCGAGTTCACTGTTTCGCGAACCAACACTCAACTCCCAGAGAGTCGGATCACCGGACATGTGGAATTGCGGTCGGTGCTTGTCCGACGCAGGGCCGACCAGAAATTCTGACAGAAGGGCATGACGCAACATTTCGCCCGACAGCCGAACGTTAACGGCGCTCACAGCTGAATGCCTAAATGTGTGAGAGCCTGGCGCGGCTTCCTTACCTCGGAATCGGCTTCATGTAGTCGCGAATGATGCCGTAGTTGCCAGTCTTCCAATCGTAGAGATCGGCTCCAACGACAGACAGGTCGCAGGCGAAACGGAACGAGAACAATGTCTTATCCTTGAAACAGCCATTCATGCAAATAACTCCATCGTCGATGAAATGGTCGATGTAATCGACAACTTTGCCTCGCACCTCGGCGTACTTCCTGCGTCGCATTTCCAGGGCATGGTTGTTCTCCCACGCCGTTACTTTGCGGGCTTCTTGGAGCGCTCTTTCTTGCGCCCCTGCTCGGTCTCCCGACGATCCTCTTCCGCGGCCACGGCTGAATGTGGGAGAACACCGAGGCGCGGCGGCAAGCCTTGCTCCTTGCGTTCTTCTTCTCGTCGCCCAACCTCTATATAGACATCGTCAGGGTCGCGCCATTTCTTCTCGAACTCCTGGCGTTGCTTCCAGAAGCGGCCTTCATCGAAGCGTTCGCTACCTGCCAGTTTTTCCGTAAACTCGGCATTCATGTCGCATCGGACCTCTTCAATCTCAACAACGGCGCACTGCACCGACTCTCTGTCGGCAAAGGGGAGCTTCCCCATCTCGCGCAAAAGGATGATGATGTGGTCTATACCTTCATTCAACAGGAAAAGACTTTCATAAATACGCAGCTTCGGGGAACGTTCGGAAGGTTGCTTGAGAAACGAGGAACCGATACCTTCATTACTAACCATCGTTGCCTCCTTGTAGGTGATGGTGGTCAGGGGCGCATCCGTGTTTAGGCACGAGTGCGCTCCGCTCTTCCTGCGCTCCCAGTGATATTCCTATGCTTGAAGCGCACCAAGCATGAGGTTAGCTCCTTCGATTCGAGGTTGTCAAGGCCCGTTTCGTTGCTGGAATCTGCGCCAGCCCGGTACAATCCTACCTATGGATCCCAATTTGATTTCGAGAGTCATGCAAGAGATGGGCCGCAAAGGCGGCAAAAAGGGCGGGAAGAAGGGCGCGAAGATGCGCGCAGAAGCGCTCACCCCTGAGCAGCGGAGCCGGATTGCGCGAAAGGCTGCAAAGACTCGATGGTCGAAAACTAAGAACAAATAATCAGTCGAGGATCGCAATTGCTTTTTAAAGCGTGGCTGTTAGACGGACCCGTATTTGCATTTGGTAAGCAGGGCTCGGGGTTAACCGCACTTGCGATGGGCCTCTCCATGCTTGGCTACAGTCGGTAAAATTCTTTTCTTTTTATTTATTCCAGAATCTCCTTCGCCAACTGCGCCACATGCTCTGCAATCGACGGCGCCGCCGTCAATCCCGGCGACTCAATCCCCACCAGCTGAATCGCTTGTGGCACCGCGGGATCCCGCGTAATCACAAAATCCGCAATGCCATGGCCCGTGGGCGGCACCAGCTTGGGCCGCAACCCGGAGTAACCCAGATGCAAGTCGCTCTCTTCAATTTCCGGCAAAAGCGTCTTGGCGCTTTCCGCAAATGCCGCAATCGGCAGCCGGTTCTTTTCGTAGTTTTCCTTACCGTCCACGTACGTCGCCGTGGGGCCAAGCAAAAACGTTCCCCACAATGTCTTCGTGAAATGCACGCCAAGACTCAGCCCGTCGTGGTGCGGCAGCGGGTAGACGAGGTCGTTGATCAAAGAAGCCCGCGGCCCGCGCACCTCGCAATACTCCCCGCGCACCGGATAAATCTTCCACGATTTGTTTCCCAGCAGCCCCGCCACTTCATCCGCGTAAAGCCCCGCCGCATTAATCACGCAACGCGCTTCGATGGTTTCCTCTTGCACATTCTCTTCGTCACCGATGCGCAGCCCCACGCGAATCGCGCCCGCGCCCGGTTCGAGTGACACGACGCGCGCGCGCGTAACGATCTCCGCTCCGTGTCCCGTAGCAATGCGCGCGTAAGCGTGCACCAATTCCTCCGCCGAAACGATTCCCGTCGAAGGAACCTCGATGGCCGCTGTTCCACGAATGTGCGGCTCACGCTTCTGAATCTCCGCCGGACCAATCAGCCGTAACCCTTCGACGCCATTGTCCTCGCCTTTTTTCTTCAGCGCATCGAGATCGCCTTCTTCCTCGGCACTGGCCGCAACCACGAGCTTTCCTGTATGCCGAAACGGAACATTGTGCTTCCTCGCGAATTCATACGTGAGCCGGTTGCCCTCGATGCAGTGGCGCGCTTTCATCGAGTTTTTTGGATAGTAGATGCCGGAGTGAACGACCCCGCTGTTGCGCGAACTCGTCGCCATGCCCAGCTTGGGATTTTGCTCGACAAGAAAAACGTCTTGCCAGCGCGCGGAAACGGCGCGTGCGATGGCGCAGCCCACGACGCCTCCGCCGATAATCAGAATATTAGCTTGGTCCATGAATTTATTTTATCCGCGGACATCATCCGTGCGCATTGATTTCATCGAAGAACGGTTTGCACTCCGCCAACCGCGCTTCGGTTCCATCGTGCACCGCATAAACCGAGTGCTGCGGCTCCTCGTAGTGATTACGCCAGAGCGAAGCCGCGCCGTGCACGCCATCCTTGTTTAGCGCGTAAAAGAAAATGTGAAATGTCGCCAGTTTTTTCTTGTCGTTGTTGTAGTTCCGCGCGATGCGCGCCAACGCCTCCAAGCAAGCTTCCTCCGGGGACTTCCCGCGCCGCATCATTTCGATGATGGTGTGCCCGCCGCAGATTTTGATGTTCTCCTCGCCCTTGCCGGTCGAGCCTGCCGCGCCAACCTCGTTGTCAACGAAACATCCCGCTCCAATGATCGGCGAGTCTCCCACGCGCCCTGGAATTTTCCAGGCCAGCCCGGAAGTCGTGGTTGTGGCGGAGATATCTCCTTTTTCATTCAAGGCCATGCAGGGAATCGTTCCTGTAGGCGGATGCGCAATCACGCGTTCCGCATAAGCGATCTTCTCCTTGTCGCCACCAAAAATCGCGGCAACGTGCTCCCTCCATTCCGGGCTGTCAATCCCAGGCCGCCAATTCACCGAGGACGCCGCCTTCCACGCCAGCCAAATTTTCCGCGAATGCTCGGTGAGCAGGCTCATGTCCTCGAAGCCTTCGTCGACGGCAAACCGGTGCGCTCCTTCGCCGACCATCATCACGTGATTCGTCTTTTGCATCACGGTCTGCGCCAGCCGCGCGACATTCTTGATGCGGCGCACGCCCCCCACTGCTCCCGCGCGGTGCGTCGGCCCGTGCATCACGCTTGCGTCCAACTCCACTTCGCCTTCTTCGTTGGGTAAACCTCCATAGCCGACCGAATCGTCGTTTGGATCGTCTTCCACCACGGTGACCGCCGCGATCGCCGCATCCAGTGTGTCGCCGCCTTTTTTCAAAACCTCCATTCCCTTATCGAGCGCATGAAGTCCGTTCGCGCTGGAAATAATGATCGGCCGGGTGCCTTGTGCGGAGGCGATGGGTATCGACGGCGCCCCCCCAGCGGCATCCACCGGCGGCGAACTTCCAAAAACTTTGCCTGCCCCCGCTGCAAGACTGCTCAGAAGTGACGCCAGAAAAAACTTACGACGTGACCACCGTTCCATGACGAAGACCTCCTCGATGTTCGCGTGCAATATACAAGCGGATGGAAAAGATTGGAAGTTGTAGGTTCCGCCTGTCGTTTATCCCGGTTCCTGAAGGGGCGGCGGACTACTCTACCGACAGACGGAGCGCGCCAATTCAAAAAGGGTTCGCCACCTGATTTTTCTGCCACATGCGAAAACCGCCCAGAAACGCATTATCATTGCTGCCCAGCCGCGCTCCCGGCGGCAGCTCCTTCAGTTTCTTGCTGTTCCCTCCGCCAAGCACCACATAATCCGCCTCCAGCGCCACCTTGAGCTGCTTCGTAATTTTTGCCACGCAGCGGCGCCATTTTTTCTTGCCACTTCGTTCGAGGCCGCGCAAGCCAAGATAGTCCTCGTAGCTCTTGCCATTTTTGTAAATCAGATGGGCCAGCTCCATCGGCTGCAGGATTCCATTGACGATCATCGCCGATCCCAGGCCCGTGCCTAACCCGAGAAACAACATCCGCCCGCCCTTGTAACTCCCAACCGCCTGCATGGCGGCATCGTTCAGAATCTTGACCGGGCAGCCGAATGCTTTTTGAAAGTTGAATCCCACCCACCCGCGTCCGAGATTGTGCGGTTCACGCAATGGATGCCCATTGATGATCGGTCCCGGATACCCAAGTGAAATGCAGTCGAACTCCCAATCCGAAACGGCCCTCTTGACGAGGCTCACCATCTTCTGCGGCGTCATCGCCGGTCCGGACGGGTATTTTCGCGGCTCTTTTTGTCCCGTTGCCAGAAGCTTGACGTTCGTCCCGCCAACATCAATCACAAGAACTTTCGGAGACTTCCCCGTTTGCTCCGTTTTCATGGCCGCTCCCCAGGAATCGCTTCCCGCGACATGCAGTCGCGTCGCACGCCCAGAGGATTCTAGAGGGAAGTGGCAATTCGGCGAAGAAAATTCTCAGCTACGCGAGTTGCCGTAGCGGCACCGGTCGTAGCCCTTAGAACTCGGGAACTTTTTCCACGTAGGCCTGGCCCGCCCGGCCAAGGTAGCTGACGGTTCTCTCACCCATGTCCACGCGATAGCGAACGACTCCGCCGCGGGCGATTTCCTCGAGAAACACCAGGTAATCCGGCTTGGTTTTGTTCCGCTCGATGGCCAGCTTGACTTCTGAGGCATCAAAGTTTGAGCTGGGTTTAGGTGGAATGAACTCCGGCGGCGGGGGCTCCGGGATCGAGTCTCCTGACCCATGATAGACGATGCCGTGAGTGGCCACGTCTGTCTCGTAATATTCGACCCCCGCCTCTTTCAGGGCGTCGAATATCTTTGGATAAGGCCATTTCTCCAGCTTGCTCTTCTTGAAAATCTCCTCGACGCGGTTCTTGTTGAGTCCCCCCGTCTGCATGGCGGTCTCCTTCAGCGCCATCCTATCATCGGCAGAAGCGCATCGGGGCCCTAGAGAGGCTGGTAGAGCCAGGCGGCAGGCGTGGCCGGCAAACTGCCGCTGCCTTCGGCGTAGCCACCGGTGATCAGTGCTTTGCCGCCAGAGAGAAGAGTTGTAGAGGCGAAGAAACGCGCCGCTCCGAGCGAGCCTGGAACCCTTAGGAACGTTCCGGTCGTTTCGTCATACAGCTCGGCGAAGGGCCCGCCTCCGGCAACCAGAACTCTGCCGCTCGGGAGCAGTGCTACCGCGGCTGGAAGTTTGAAGCGGGACGTATTCATCCGTCCGGTGACAGCGAATGTTCCTGAAGCGGGATCGTAGATTTCGGCGCTCGCATATTCGCCGTGCCAATCGCGATTGTCAGAGCCGCCCAAAATGAGAACTCTTCCGCTGCGAAGTAGAATCGCGGCATGCTTGTGGCGGCCCACACTCATCTGGCCAGCGGAACTGAATTTTCCAGTGGCCGGATCGAAAAGCTCCGCGGAGCGATAGACATTTTGCGAAGGGTAATGGCCGGAGCCGCCGCCTACTATCAAGACTCGCCCATCCTTCTGAGCCGTCGCCGTGTGCGCTCCGCGGGGATTGGCCATGCTGCCGGTCGCGCTGAATTTTCCAGTTGCGGGATCATAGATTTCGGCGCTCGCGATAGCGTTTTCCTGGCGATCCTCGCCGCCAGCAACGAGTACGCGTCCGTCAGCGAGAAGCGTGGCCGTGCTTCCCGCACGTTCGATGACCAGGTTTCCCGTGGGCGTGAATGTATTTGCAGCGGGATCGTAAATCTCCGCCGAGCCTCGAAGATCATAGCGGCCCGTCCAGCCGCCCACGATAAGCACTTTGCCGCTTTTCAAAAGCGTAGCGGTGTGGCCCGAACGTCCAATCGTCATCTCGGCTGCGGATTGAAACGTTCCGGAGCCTGGATCGTAGAGCTCCGCGGTGCGGTAGGGGTTGTACTCGCTGCCGCTCCCTGCAAATCCGCCGGCGATGAGCACCTTGCCATTGGGCAATAGCGTGGAAGTGTGGCTGGCGCGCGCAATATGCATCGCCGCGATTTCCGCCACGGTGCCAGTTCCGGAAGGCCAGGGAGCGCCGGCCACCGACACGTAAAGCAAAGGTACGAGCATTAGCAAGAGCAGTAAGGAACCACCAGTTTTTGTGAAACGCGATTTCATGCCGGACCTCCGGAATTGGTGTTACTGAGGGGCATGACGCGCGAAACGCGCAAGGTGTTAACGAAGAATTTGTTGGGGCCGGGCTTCGCCGGCCCACCCCGCCAAGCGCCATGAGCATCGAGGCTATCCGCCGGAGAGGAGACTAGTGAGGCGCGAGAGTTGTAGAAAAACTGTCGTGGGCCGCCGTGTCATAGAGATGAAGCAGTTCGGCCGCCCGCTTAAGCAGATCGGCGGGCAAATCGCCGGGCTGGTAATCGACCCACCCGGTAGTGAAGTTGAGAGGAATTCTTTCGCCTGAGGCGCTCACTTCAATGGCACCGAGCCGGTTCAAGACTTGTTTGACCTCGTTCACGCCGCATTCGGGCAGTAAGAGTAGAAAATCATCGTCATTCAGGCGCGCGGCGATGTCCGAACCACGGCTGGCCTTTTTCAAGCGACGGGCAAGCTCCTTGAGCGCCGTATCCACGGCGGACTTGCCGTAGCGCGAGCTGAGATGCGCGAACTCGTCCACATGAAGAGTGGCAAGGCTCAACGCCGAATTTTGGCGCCGCGCGCGCGCCACTTCTTTTCCGAGATGCTGCTCGAGGGAAGAGCGCGTGTACAAGCCCGTAACAGGGTCCAGCCCCGGCGCTTCCGGGAACTGCTGCGGAAGGGCTTGCGAATCAAGAGCCAGTCCCGCGGCCAGCTTTCGCAAACGGCGGAACGACCACTGCCGATAGACAAGCCAACCGTTGAAAATCAGAATCAGACTTAGCGTGGCCCACCGCGCCTGATCTGACCTGATTTCGTAGAAATAATCCGCATGACGAAAGAAGGAATGAATCGAAGTGAGCAAAAAAGCGATGGCCGAGAGCGCGGTGACGAATAAAGCAGAAAGCCAAAGCCACCACTCGCGCCGGGAAATCTGCTGTGGATTGAATTCGACGGGAAGAACGCGGAAATTGGCGGACCCCCCGAGAGGCGAGGGTTTTGGTTTGCTTGCGGAGACTCCCAAGGCTGATTTCATTTTGCTAGAGGTATTGCCGGGCAGCCACTACTTTAGACGTGCGATTCAAATCGAGGCAACATCGAAAACGTACAGGCTCGCACGATTGAAGAACCTGACCATCCGGGCAGGCGCCGAGAGCACTCTCCGCTGACGCTCACGGTTTTGGCCAGCTATGCAATTGTTCCTCTCCGCTGGATACGGGCACGGCGCTAGAAGGGCCGTGACGAGCCGAGGCAATTGCAATCTCTTATAGTACGGTTCCGTTTGGCAGAGCGGCCGCGGAAGATTTTGCGGCAGGCAGGGGCGCGTGTTCGAGAACTTTGCGCGCATAGAGGGCAACGTTTTTCACGCCGGCAGCGTAGGCCGGATTGGGATTGCGAGCGCCGCCGTTGTACGCGCCGATAGCTTGGTCCACGTCACCATCGAAGCGGTCGAGCAGATCCCGGAGAACGAGTCCCGCGTAAGTGGTAAGCACCTCGCTCGTCACCGAATTCACGTCTAGGTCGCGCAAGGGACGAAGCCTCGGAGGCAACTGATCGTAATTGCGCTTGTCCTTCAAATAAAGCTGGTGAGCCGCGCGCAGCGTTTCACGCGAGATTTGCCACGTCCCGATCGAGTAGTCGCTCACGAGAACGCGTTTGCGGTCGCGTTCGAGAACGATGTCGCCTCGTTCGGCGCGCTTTTTCCAAACTGCGTGGCTGAGATCGCCATTCACGTCCATATAGTTGTTTTCCATTGCGCCTACGCCGAGAAAATAGTCCAGTGGCAGATTGTAAAAGTGCGCGACGTCGAGAATGTCGGAAGCGAGCCGCAGCGCCTCGTGATGCGTGAGCGGCTGAGGCGCGCGGGTACTTTGGCCGACCACGCGCCAGTCGGTTTGCGATTTGAAAACGAGGAAATCCGCGAGTGCGGGCAAGAGCTGAAAGGACGGAAGCGTTTCCAGCTTTTGCTCGGTCGGGAGATTGTAGGCAGTCTCGAACATTCGGCTTTGCTCCTGAGCGAAGGCGAGGTCCTGCTGCGTCCAGGCGACAAGTTCGTAGTGATGGATGAGGCCATGGAATTCCATGCGATTGAGGCGAGGGACGGCGGTCAGCTGGTCGTTTTCGACAAGCAGAAAAATTTTGTAATTCGCGCGTTTGCCGTTGTGGCCTGCGGTCAGAAGGATTCCTCGAGCGTCGTCCGGGTCGCGACCACGAAGGTATTCGTATCTGAGAAAAGCTTCGAGTTGGTCGTCAAACGAAGCGATTTCCGCGCAAGCCACTTCGTTCGAGAACGGAAGCGCAACGTTTCGGCCGTGGACCTTTGGAGCGAGATGCCGATGGTGCGCCGAGACGCGCAACTGGCGCGGCCAGAGCCGATCGGTAGCCCATAGAGATAGCGCGAGCGCCGAGAGAGCAAGCGCTGCTAGCGCGCGCGCAGAAAATGGTTTTGCCGAGAAAGGACGGTGGAGACTTCGCGTGAGTTTTTTGGCTGACATGGCTGCAGCCCTCGTTGTGTTCGCTCGTCGTGCATACTCCTGAGAGAGGAGTGCATGCACACTGCCGGGGAAAGTGCGGGCAAGCCTTTCTGTAAGTTAAAGAAAATAGGATTCTTAGCATAGACGACTCGAATAACGGCTAGAGGGACGTGTCAGTGCTCCGTGTCTGCGCGTCCAGAAATCCACAGGGAGATACTCGTGGCTGCGGCGGTTTGCACTGCGCGGCTCCGGCGTTTCGTGCCGGGAGCTGCGCATTTTGTGCCATGGTCGTTACTCGAAGCGCAGGGCGACCAGGGGATCGATGCGAGTGGCGCGTCGCGCCGGGAGGTAGCACGCCAGGAAAGCTACGGCCATGAGCAGAACGGTGATGCTGACGTAGGTGGCCGGGTCCCAGGCGCTGACCCCGTAGAGCAGAGACGAGGCGAAGCGCGTAATCGGCAGAGCGATAGCAACGCCAACGAGAACGCCGGCTCCGGCGAGGAGCATGCCTTGGCGCAAGACCAGCTTTAGGACTTCTGGCGTTTGGGCACCGAGGGCCATGCGGATACCGATTTCGCTGGTGCGTTGCGTGACGGAATAGGACAAAACTCCGTAGATTCCGATGGATGCAAGGATGAGAGCAAGCACGCCAAAAAGGCCGAGAAGTGCGGCCCCCATACGCGCGGCCCAAAGACCTTCTGCAAGGAGCTGGCCTACGGTCTGACCGTTGGTCAGAGCGAGATTGCGGTCGAGTTCATTTATCTGGGCGCGGACCGCGCCCATCACAGCTTCGGGATTGCCAGTGGTGCGAACGATGATGCTGGCGAAGGGAGAGTATTGCTGGCGCAACGCGAAATAGGCTACAGGCTGGGGATCTTCGCCAACCTGACCGACGAGCGTTGAGCCAACGACGCCGACGACTTCGTATTGATGGGGGTCGACGACGATGGTGAAGCGTTTGCCGAGAGGATCCTGGCCGGGCCAGACGAGATCGGCCATGGCCTTGTTGATGATAACCACGTTCTTGGTGTTCTCGCGGTCGAAGTCGGTGAAATCGCGGCCACTTAGAGTCGGAATGCGCAGAGCCGAGAAATAACCTGGCATGACGTCATCAAAACTGACGAGGGTGCCACGATTGTTGGGATCGGCTTGTTCACCTTCGCGGTAGATAGTTCCGGCAAGTCCGCCGCCAATGACGCCATTGGAGGATATCGCGGCGTCGGCTACGCCCGGAACGGATTTGGCGTGCTCGAGGGCATCACGGAAGAATTGCTGGCCGTGATCAGGGGTATAGCGGAGGGCGCCGAGATCGAAATTGTATTGAAAGAGATTTTTCGACTCGAAACCGGGATTGATTTCCTGAGCTCTCTGCATGCTGCGGAGGAAAAGGCCGGCGCCGATGAGGGCGACCAGAGCCAGCGCGATTTCCGATACCACCAGGAGGCTGCGCATACGACTGTGCGCCCAACCCATCGTTCCGCCGCGGCCGCCTGCCTTCAAGACCTCGTTGAGATCGGTGTTGGAAGCCTTGAGCGCGGGGAGGATGCCAAAGACGAAACCGGTCACAAGAGAGATGGCCAGAGTAAACAAGAGGACGCGCGAATCGAAGGAAAGATCGATGGAGCCATCCTCGAGGAACGGAGGGCGGAACGACCACAAGAGTTTGCGGCCCCAGAAGGCAATGAGAAGGCCGGCCAGGCCACCGGCAAGAGAGAGCAGAGCACTTTCGGTGAGGAGCTGGCGGACCAGGCGGAAACGCCCGGCGCCGAGAGCCGCCCGAAGAGTGAGCTCTTTTTCGCGCTTGGCGGCTTGCGCGAGCAGCAGATTGGCGAGATTCACGCAGGCGATGAGCAGAACCAGACCGACCACGCCCATAAGGACGCCACCGGCAAGGGAGAACTGGGCGCGCTGGTTGATGCCCAGGGCGGACTGATTGAGCGGGTAGAGCTCGCAGGTGCGGCCGGGATTGTCGCGCGGATATTCCTTTTCAAGAGCGGAGGCGATGGTTTTCAGGGAAGCGCGGGCCTGCTCGACGCTGACATTGGGTTTCAGGCGGCCGACGATGGAGATCCAGCGCATGCGGCGGTGATTTTCCAGATCTTTGAGCTGACCGGAAAGCACGTAGTCGCGCATGCTGAGTGGAATCCAGAGGACGTCCGGGGGAGCGAGCGAGACGATGCCTTTGAAATTGGGAGGTGCGATACCGACGACGGTGTAGGAGGTGGCATTGAGCGAGATGTTTTGCCCCACGACGCTCGGGTCGGAGCCAAAGCGCCGCGCCCAGAGCGCGTAGCTAAGGACAACGATCGGATCGGCGCCTATCTTTTTGCCTTCGTCGGGGTAAAAGAAGCGGCCCCGAAAAGGCTTGACGCCGAGAACGTCGAAAAAATTCGGGCTGACCATGGAGGCTTGAAGCTGCTGTGGCTCTGCTTGGCCTCCCCAATTGAGAGGCAATGTGAACGTTGTAGCCGCCAAGCCGGTGAATACGGTGTTTTGGTCGCGGTAGTCTTCGTAATTGGGGAGGGAGGTGGCGGTGAGCTGGAAGTTGGCGCTGGCGTCGATGGTTCGGGTATCCCGGGTGAACATTTCGGCGAGCCGGGCGGGTTCCTCGACGGGGAGCGGATGGAGGAAAACGGCGTTGATGATGGTGAAGATGGCCGTGTTGGCGCCGATACCGAGAGCTAGGGAGAGAACCGCTACGAAAGTAAAGCCCGGGCTTTTCTTCAACATGCGCACGCCGCTGCGCAAATCCTGGCTAAGGGTTCCGGACATCTAGGCACCTCCTGGGAAGACAGGCTCGCTGGGTTGTTTGACGCTAAGAGAGGGGCATTGTTTCCAAAATAAGCGGGTGGAGTGAAAAACCACAGCAGCAGACACTTTCGGTTCGAATCAGCGAAACGATGCAAACGAACGAAGGTATACAATTACGTTATGGCTAAAAATGTTGTCCACATCTCGGAAGCGGAAGCAGCGGGCGATTTCGCTTCGCTGATGGCGCGCGTGCGCTCTGGTACTGAGGTTGTCATCGAGGACAACGCCCGCCCCGTCGCCGTCATGCGCCCCGCGGAACCCTATGTCCGGCTGCTCTCTGAATCTCTTCGCCTTGCGCGAGAACATGGTTCGACGGCAACGCTCGATGAGGATTTCGCCAAAGATCCAGAAGCCGCTATAGAGCGCCACCGCGAACCGCTGAACCTGGCTGTGTGGGACTGATTCAAAAGTCGTTTTGCGGCGACGGTTCGTGGTTTGCGTCGGAGCTGACGCCCGGACTAAGTGCGAAATTCTTGCCGCGCGCGCGTACAGCGCTTGCGGATGAGGCCTGCGACCTCATCAGAAACCTTGTCTGCGATGTTTATTCCGTCTAGAACTTCGATCGCAGCTGTGGCCAGCTCGGGAACTCGGCGGCGGACTAGCGGTTTGGCAAGGCCCGCATCCCCCGCCAGTTGCTCGAAATCTTTTGGCGTGACTCTGTCAGAGGAATATTCGCGCCCGATCCGCATAGCCATGTCGGTGCTCAGTTCAGGGTAGTAAATCGTGCTGATCGCATCGTAGAGGGGCGCCAGCCTGATTTCCTTGTCCGGGTATACGAATGAAAAATTCTTGCCGTGCGCGTCGTTGTTGCCAATGAGATAGTTGAAAATCGCAACGTCCAGAAGATTTGCAAGGTCGATGACCGGGGCCGTCGACACGCTGCGCAGCAGGGAGAAGCATTGCTTGAATGACGGCCCACCTTCCCTTTGGTATTTCAGTTCGGAGACGATGTTCTGTGCTTGGCAGAAATCTTCCTGATGAAGGCGCTCTACGCCGGACGCGCCGTCAATCGTTACGTGCTTGCGGTCGTAGCGTTCGATCAATAGATACTCGACATCCTCGACTTTTCTGGATTCCACTTTCGCTGCGGGAAGATTCATGTGCGCCGCAAGGCTCATGCACAGCGCTTCGTTAAACACTACACCTGCAAAGCGTTCGACCGCGGGCTTAAGGATGTGCGTGCTGGGCGCGCCACCCAAGGGCAGCGAAACTTCCTCGCCTTCGATGCGCACGGCGACTTTGTCCTGTGCGCCAGCCAGCGAAAGGCGAATGCCTTTCTCACCCGCGAGCAAAGGCCGCTTGGGCAGCTCCCTGAGGATCCGAGCGAGCTCCTTCGCGTCCAGCTGCCGGTAGTGGTAATCCCGCTTGGGCAGCTCCTGTCCCGCGGGAATGAACGTCACCGCTCCTGCACATTCGCCACCGATCTGTTCGAGCATGGCGTAGTCGTTGCGCGGGCTGATACCCAGATTGCGGGCGATGATTTCTCGTTTGCTCTCTTCTGGCAGAATACCGCCGAAAAATCCCCGGCATTCCTTTGCGGGAAACCGCTCCTTGCGCAGCGGCAGGGATTGCGACAAAGCCGCCGCTCCCGGTTGCGCAAGCCAGCTTTCGAGGTATTCAAAGGACATCTGGCCGCCATCGTTCTGGATGAGATGGCCGACCAGGTGTTCATGCAGATAGACATCGAGCATGCGCGCCATTGCCCTATCCTCTTTTTGTCGCCGCTGGCGGCGTCAGTATTACTTGAATGCCAAGCGTCTGCAGGATCGTCAAAACCTTGCCAATCTGGGCGGTCTCTTTCCCTTTTTCGAGTTCTATGATGAATCGCAGGCCCGTGCCTGAGGTCAGGGCGAGTGCTTCTTGTGTCACACCAAGCCCCTTGCGAGTCTCGCGAATCAGCTTACCTATTTCCTGCGGTGTGTATCTCATGCTCTGCATTCCGTTCATCAAGGTTACCGTACGGGAATATTTTAGCTATTTTGGGGTGACAGTCAACACAATGTTACCGTACGGGAATATTCATGAGTATCTGCCCACAGATAAAGCAAAATGTTCCCGATCGGGAACAGGGCGTGTTCCCTATCTCTCGCCCTTCGACTCTTGGCAGTACAATGTCGACACCGCGGACTCTCCCATCCGTTTCAGCGCTTCGGCTGCGAGTACGGCTAGAGCGATTATGAATTTGGAATCATTTTCTTCGGATTGCTCAGAAACCCAGTCCCCACCCTGGAATCGAGGGGCGCGATGGCGCGCCGCTACAACATGCGTGTTTACCATTTTTTGATGCGGAACCGTTATACTCGCGCGATGGATACTCGCGTTTACGGCATCCGCAGGTTCGCTTTTTTGTTTATTTGCGTGCTTTGTGTTTCCGCTCCGGCACCGTCGCTCTTTCGGCAGCAAGCCGGGCAGCCCGTGCAACTTCCAAACGGCAAATTGCTGGCGGAGGTTCCTGGAGGGCCGCGGGCAATCAACAATTTGCCGACTGCCATTGCAGTCTCTCCCGATGGGAGGTTTGCGGTCCTGCTCCACAGCGGGTTTGGCGCATACACTTCGGGAGAGAAGCAATCTCTCTCGGTGCTAAATCTCGAAACAGATGCGCTCGCGGACTTTCCGGATGAGCGGCTGGGCAGCCGAGCCAAGCAAACGTATTTTCTTGGATTGGCCTTCAGCCTGGACGGCAAACACCTGTTTGCAAGCATGGCCTCGCTGACCGATCCGCTTGGGAAGCAGAAGGGGAGTACGGGAAACGGGATTGCGGTTTATGGCTTTGAGAACGGGCAGATCGTGCCTGAGCGATTTCTGCCCTTGGCGCCGCGGGGGAGAATCCCTGCAGGAAAAAAACGGCGCGCTGACCTACGGGACGTGACATACCCGGCGGGGCTGAGCGTCGGCACTAGTGGCGGCGAAGAGCGTTTGCTGGTGGCGAATAACAGTTCCGACGAAGCTGTTCTGATGAATTCGGCGAACGGAAGTATTGTTTTTCGTTTCGATCTCTCCATGTTCAGGCAAATTCCAGCATCGCTGCCTTACACAACGGTAATGACGAAAGACGGCAGGCGCGGATTCGTATCGCTCTGGAATGCCTCATCGGTGGCGGAACTGGATCTGGTGAATGGGCGCGTGGTGCGCAATATTCCGCTGCGCAAGCCGGAATTGCCCTTGGCGGGAGGTTCTCATCCCACAGCCTTGCTATTGAATGGAGACAATTCGCGGCTTTATGTGGCTTTGACCAACCACGACGAAATCGCCGTGATCGATACAGCCTCGGGACAAATCGTGTCTTACCTTTCTACGAGACTTCCGGGACAAAAATATGGCGGCAGCGACCCGGAATATCTGGCTCTCTCGGCGGACGAAAAGATGCTCTTTTCCGCAAACGCAATTTCGGATTCGGTGGCAGTGTTCGATCTAGGGAAAGAGAGCGCTGGCGGGGCGGCCGAAGCAACCGGGTTCATTCCAACCGAGTGGTACCCCACGGTCGTTGCCACAACCGGGAAGGATTTGCTGATTGCGAGTGCAAAGGGAAAAGGTTCCGGACCCAATCCAAAGCCCATCGGGGAAAAGAAAGATGGCAGGCCGCAATATCCATACGGCCCCGCGATGATTCATGGTTCGCTGGCGCGCATTCCGCTCAGGGACGTGACGGCGAACTTGGCGTCGTACACGAAGCAGGTGGTTGAAACAAATGCTCTGCGTGGCAACGGCGATCGCGTGCCGTTTTCGGGCGGTGATAACAAAATCCATCATGTGATTTACATCATTAAGGAAAACCGGACCTATGATCAGGTTTTTGGCGATCTGGCGGGAGCGAATGGCGATTCGTCTTTGACGATGTACGGCGAAGAGATCACCCCCAACCAGCACAAACTCGCGCGGCAATTCGGGATCCTCGATAATTTCTACGACAGCGGGGATGTTTCAGGAGACGGGCATATCTGGTCGAATTCCGCGTCGATTTCGGACTACATTGCGAAAACCTGGCCGATCGGGTATCGCGGCAGCGAGCATACCTACGATTCCGAAGGCACTCTACTGAACGGGATTTCCGTCGAAGACGGGGTTCCTGACGCTGGAGAGCCGACGGGAGGGTATCTCTGGAAGAATTTCGCCAGCCACGGTGTTTCTTACCGACACTATGGCGAGTTCATCGTGAGCAGGTGGTGCAACGAAAAGAACGATGTGGGAGGAGCGGGAAGCGGGCCGCCCAAGGCAGAGGGCAGGAACTGCGCGCGAACGGTGATCAAAAAAGGCGAGGCGCTAGAGAAAAATGTGGGAGAGCCGCGAGGCGGGCCGAGCCCTTATCCGTGGGCGATTCCGGTGCTCGCGAAGAATGTAGCGAGCGAAGAGGAATTGCGCGGGCATTTCGATCCTTTGTTCCCAGATTTCGAGGTGGCGTATCCGGATCAGTTGCGCGCGGATGAATTTTTGAATGAGTTTCACCGGTTTGTGTCTTCGCGCGAAGCGGGCAAGGAGACAATGCCGCGGTTTATCCTTTTGCGGCTTCCAGACGATCACACGGCGGGCCTCACGAAAGACAAACCGCGGCCAGCGGCTTCCGTTGCTGACAACGATCTGGCTATCGGGCGGGTTGTGGATGCGGTTTCGCACAGCGCGTACTGGGACGATACGGCATTTTTGATTTTGGAGGACGACGCGCAAGACGGTCCGGACCACGTGGACTCTCACCGAAGTTTGGCACTGGTGATCAGCAAGTACGCACCAATGACTTCGAGCGGAGGAGAGGAGAGCAAGCCCTTTGTCGACCATTCCTTCTACACGACGGTCAACGTGGTGCGCACAATTGAATCGCTGCTGGGAGTGCCGCCAATGAACGCGAACGATTCGCGCGCGGCAGTGATGGCGCCGCTATTCAGCGGTCCGGGGGAGCAACCGGCTTTTAGCGCGGATTTTCGCAACCGCGACAACGGGCTGATCTACCAGATGAATACGGCGGAGTGGAAAGAAGGGAAAAAACTGGATTTCAGCCACGCCGACGCGGTGGATACAGCGCTTCTGAATAAGGCTCTTTGGAAAGACCGCATGGGCGATGCGCCCATGCCGCCGCCCGAGCACAACGTTTTCCCCGCGACAGCCGCGAACAAAACTGCCAAAAAAGATTCGGACTGAGTATGCCGACGTATTACGCCAGCGCTAGACAAAGGATCGCTCCGCGACGATCGGTTGCGCTGTTCGCATTGCTCGCGATAGCGATGGTCGTCGTTTCCTATATTGTGATCGTGCTACTGGCGGCGGCATGCGTTTACCTGCCACTGCTGGCTTTCACGAGCGTGGAGCGTCCGCCGGCTCAATTGGGGTTTTTGGTTCTGGGTGGCATCGTCGTTGGCGCGACGATCCTGTGGTCATTGGTTCCCCGCCGAGAAAAGTTTGATGCGCCTGGGCTTTTGCTGGAGCCTTCGGCGCATCCGAAGCTGTTCGCAGAATTGAATGCGATTGCTGGTTCGTTGAACGAGCCGATTCCACGCGAGGTGTATCTGGTTGGGCAGGTCAATGCGTTCGTGGCGGACCGCGGCGGGATTATGGGCATTGGCAGCAGGCGAGTGATGGGGATTGGGCTGCCTCTGCTTTCCAGCCTGACGGTTTCGGAGATGCGCGCGGTGCTGGCGCATGAATTCGCGCATTACTACAGCGGCGACACGAGGATGGGCCCGTGGGTCTATAAAACGCAAAGCGCGATGATTCGTGCGTTTCGGAACATTGGTTCGCTCGGGGAAATTGGCCGAATTGCCGCTCTGCAGTTTATAAACATGGTGGCAGCGTTCATTCTGAAGTGGTATTTCATTTTCTTTTTGCGCGTCATCAATTTCGTTTCGCGAAAAAAAGAGTATCGCGCCGATGAGCTGGCCTGTCTGGTGGCGGGGGCCGAGCCGCTTGCGCAGGGACTGAGAAAGATTCATGGGGCGTCGATGGCCTGGGGGCCTTACTGGAATTCGGAAGTAGTGCCGGTGCTGAATCAGGGATGCAAACCAGCGATTGCAGATGGGTTTTCGCGGTTCATGGCGGCGCCGCAGATCGAAGTACAGGTGACGAAGGGAATTGAACGAGAGATCGCCGAGGGCAAAACGGAACCTTACGACACGCATCCTCCCTTGCGAGATCGGATTGCGGCGATTGAGAAGCTCAGGGAAGAACCGGCTGATAAAGACGGCGAGATGGCGATTTCGCTTCTGGAACAGCCGGAGACCACGGAATTGCAGTTCCTCGAACTGATGAACCCGAAGCTAGCAAGGAATTCGTTGCGGCAGGTGGGTTGGGACGAAATCGGGCAGACCGTGACGATTCCTTCCTGGAAGACTGCTGTCGGCGAGTATGCTCCGATGATGAATGGGATTACAGCGGGATCCTTGCCTGAGGTGGTGAAGAAGCTCCCGCAGATGGGATCGAAGATACGCGATCCGCGCGGAATGTTGCTGACGCCGCAGCAGCGTACGCAAAGAGCGGGGCAACTGGTTGGGTTGGCGTTTGGGCTCGCGCTGCTGGAGAGAGGCTGGGAATTGGAAGCCCAGCCGGGGAGTTTCTTTCTCGCCAAAGGTAGGGAGCGAATCAATCCGCCGGAGTTGATAGAAGAGCTGGTGGAAGGCAAAATCTCGCCTGAAAACTGGGTGAAGATGTGCGAGGAGTTGGGAATTGCGGATTTGGAGCTGACCTTCACGGCGGGAAGCGGGTCGAGCGACGGGCGCGGGACGCACACGAAGAGAGACAACTAGCAGACACTGCGCTACTTGGCGAGGGCCACACCGACTCCCTCGAACAGCAATTCCAGCTTCAAGGGCGGGAGATGACCCAAATACGGTTCCTAAATGTGTTTACCCAACAGCGGTCATAACGATGGTATGTCCGCGCTACTCGCGCCTAGCTGCAAATCGAACCGCGTTTTGGGTCTAGACTCCGATGCCAAGGCTGGATTGCTGTCTCGCTCTCTAATATCCTCTTTTTGGCAACGCTCACAGCGGACCGAAACGCAAACGAATGCAAAGTGGAGAATTTAGCTTCCGGGGACGGCCGCGGTCGCTTCTAACCCATCGTACACTTCCTCAGCGCGGCGCAACGCTTCCTGCACGTTTTCGCAGATGTTCTCGGGGCCGATGAGGTTCGCAAATTCGGCTTGTTGGATGAGCTGTGAGGGTTGTTCGCGGGCGCCGCAAAGAATCAACGTGCGCTTGGTTGCATGCAGTTGTTTGGCGACTTCTTCCAATGCGAACAGCCCGGTAGCGTCGAGCGCCGTCATATTGCGAAGACGCAGAATGACAACGGGCGGCAATCGGTGCAAGTTCTCGGTTACCACTGAGAGCTTATCGGCGGCACCGAACAAAAATGGCCCGTGAATGCGGAAGATGGTGGCGTAATACGGAATATCTTTATCTTGCAGGATGTGCACGCGCCCATCTTCCACATAGTCACTGGTGACCTGCGAGACAGTGGTCGTGCCAGCCACTCGATTGATGAATAGCAGGGCAGCGAGAATCATTCCGGCTTCTACTGCCACAGTCAAGTCGGCAAACACAGTGAGCGCAAACGTGACGAGCCACACGCTGATATCGGTCTTCGTGAGCTTGAGCAACTGCGGGATCTCGCGCCACTCGCCCATGTTGTAGGAAACAATCATCAAGATACCGGCAAGCACGGCCATCGGCACGAAGCGGACCAATGGCGAGGCGAACAACACGATGCACAGCAACGTGAACGAATGGATGATGCCCGCCATCGGTGTCTGGGCCCCCGCCCTAATGCTGGTTGCAGTCCGCGCGATGGCACCGGTCGCAGGGAGTCCGCCAAACAATGGCGACACGACATTCGCAACGCCCTGGCCGAACAACTCCACGTTGGGATTGTGGCGGTCATTGCTCATGCGGTCTGACACCACGGCGGACATGAGAGACTCGATCGCGCCCAACATCGCTACCGTTACCGCTGGGCCGAGCAATCCGTGAATGAGATCAGCACGAAATTTGGGGATCGCGAAATGAGGCAGGCCGCTTGGTATGCCGCCAAAGCGTGTTCCGATCGTTTCGACCGGCAGTTTGAAAAGGACGACAGCGGCGGTGCCGAGCACCAACGCAACAATCGGTCCCGGAATGCGGTTCGAAACTAGCCGACATCCAACCATGATGGCTACCGTTCCGGCTGCCAGGATGGTCGCTTCGTAACTGAAGGTGCGAAAATGGCTGGTCAGGGCCTCGATGCGCAGCCAGAAAACCCCAGGAACTTTTTCGAGTTGCAATCCGAAAAAATCTTTTACTTGCGTGCTGGCAATCAGAATCGCGATGCCATTGGTGAAACCAACCACAATGGGACGAGGAATGAACTTCACCGCCGAACCCATGCCGGTTATGCCCATGACGACTAGCATGACGCCTGCCATTACGGTGCACATGAACAAGCCGTCCACACCGTGGACCGCTACGATCCCTGCAATCACGACGACGAACGCACCCGTAGGGCCGGCTATCTGAGTTTTAGAGCCGCCCAGCAGAGAAACCACAAAAGCCGTGACGATAGCACAGTAGATACCGGCTTGCGGCGTGAGGCCGGAGGCGATGGCGAACGCCATGGCCAGCGGCAGCGCAACTAAGCCGACGGTTATCCCGGCAAGGAGGTCGAGTAGGAATTTGTCGAAGTTGTAGTTGCGCAGCGCGAGCACGGACTTCGGAAGCCAACGTTGATCACGAAAATCAAACGACACCTCTTCATTATGCCTACGGAAGAGAAGCCACGGTCAGAAACCTGAGTTCAGCAGCATCCAAAGAGGTACACGCGCGCACCGCCCCGTTGAACTCGCAGCGGTTACCATCAAGTGAAACCGGCCCGAGCCTCAATGTCCGGCAATCGACTACCAGGGCTTTGACCTTTAAAATGAAATTGGCCGCACACACCGGAAGCGAGGTCCATTCGATTTAGACGAGTTTCTTTTGTACCTCGATAGGTCGACGATAATAATGGTGCGAGGGTGGCGATGAAGATTTTGGTCTGGGGCGGGGGAGTTGTCGGAACATTGTATGCAGGACGGCTGCAGAATGCTGGGCATCAGGTCACTGTTTTGGCTCGCTCCTTCAGGCTCGCAGACATTCGCCGTCACGGTTTAATACTTGAAGATGTTGCGAGCGGCGCTCAGTCAGTTACTCTTGTAGATGTTGCCGAACAACTTTCACCCGAAGACTTCTACGATATTGCACTGATTGCCGTACGCTGGGACCAATTGGGCGGAGTCATGCCCGCTCTGACGGCAAACAAGAAGATTCCAAGCATAGTATTTATGTTGAACAATCCCCTAGGCTCCGCAGACCTGGTCAAAGCTCTCGGGGCGGACCGAGTAGTCCTGGGATTCCCCGGTGCGGGTGGAGCGCTCGAGGGGCACGTCGTACGTTACGCTTTAATCGCCCAACAACCGACGACCATTGGTGAACCGGGCGGCGCCATGACCAGCCGACTGCAGGCGTTAGCGGAAGCTTTCCGTGCATCCGGCTTCAAGACGCGGATAGACGCTGACATCAACTCCTGGTTGCTTTCGCATGCTTTTTTTGTGACTGCCGTGAGCGGTGCGATCTATCTAGCCGGAGGGAGTTGCGAGCGATTAGGTCATAGTCAGACGCTCCTAAATCTGATGGTCCGCGGAGTGCGCGAAGGATTCAATGCGGTCCGTCGCATGGAGCATGCTGTTCGCCCGTTTCCCCTCATGGTGGTTTTCTCCTGGCTGCCGCGTCCGTTTGCCGTTCGCTATTGGCGTCGTTTCTTCTTGAACCCAAACGCAGAATACGTCTTCGCTCGACATGTACTGCACGCGTCCACAGAGATGCGGGCGCTTGCGGCGGAATGCCAGTTGTTGGTGAATAGGAGCGGCATTGCTTCCCCTGCTTTGAGTCAACTTTATCGCGCTGTAGCGACTTCGTAGCCGTGAAATGATTGACGTCCCACGAGGAAAGGCACGCCCATGAACCTGTTCAAAACTTTCAGGTTGAAATGGTGGCAGGCCGGTTGCTTTAAGTTCGGAGCGTTAGCCTCAGGAATTACTATCGGAGCTTATTGCTGCGACTTTTTCGGCGGTTACCGGAGAGGTGGATTCGATCCCAGATTCAGAGATCCGCGTACTTATCAGGCAAAGCGGCGATGGCTCTTGCAGTCCCTGCGTTAAGCCTCTATGGCTTCTCTCGAGTTTGGTCGGTTATCCAGTTCGTTTCCCAAGTTTTTCCACCATCGGCGGAGAACGCCTGCTCGAAATGTGGCGAATTCGTTGTGACTCCTGTCCAGACAAATCGGGCATAGACCGCTCTACCCTCGTAAACTTGCTGGTTATAGAATTCCCCGCGGCCATTGCTGAACTGCCCGACCATGGGATTCGGCTCCAGGACTCCATCGGCTGCATTCGCCCAGTAAATGCTCCACTGATGAGACTCAGGGTTGTAAAGACGCAGCGCCAAACCCTGGATGTGTATGAGCTTGTCCGCGCTCTCGACATTCATTTCTTCCACCTCCGCGCGTCCGTCCAAGACTTTCCGGCAGACGGTGGTCCCGTCGAATTCCACCCATTCCGAGGAGCCAGCTAACCGCCGTTTTAATCGTTTCAGGTGAAATTTCCAGGAGCCAACGAGGAAGTCAAAATCGTGCTGCCCATCTCGTTTGTCGGCTACACTCTGTTGAGCGCTAACCGTACTGTTCTGTGTCCGCACTCTTTCAATGGGGAAAACAAGCAACGCGCCAATCAAACCAAAGACGAGCGGGAGTTTGTGTAATTTCATTACGGGTTCCTCCAGGTCCAAACTTTTGGGGAGACGATGATGCTTTCCCAAATGAGCTTCCCACTAGCGTCGTAAAATAGCCACATTCGACTACCCACCCGATTCTGGCGGAATTAAACATGGCTGCAGCATTGGGACCAGACCCCTGCTGCGACACTGTTTTCGCCACACGTACCAGACCGCCGATGGAGTCTGGGTTTCGACCTCAGCGATAAAGATTGGACCAAAGATTGATCCAACGGGCGGCGAGTCCCGCTTGTTTAGCGGACTTCGACGAGCACGAGGGACACGTCGTCGACCAGCGGGCCGTTGCGCCACGCAGCGACGCGATGGAGAATGCCCTCTTTCATCTCGTTGAACGGCAAAAGCGCTGTTTCGCGAACGAAGTTCTGTACACCCTCTACTCTGAGCATTTCGCCACGCGAGTCGAACACGTCGGTAATGCCATCGGTGTAGAGCACGATGCGGTCGCCAGACTCGAGCTCTGTGTAAAGCGTGGCATCGGCGTCCACGGCATCTGGCAGCGAGCCCAGAATCAGACTGCGGGACGGGAGCAAGCGAGGCTCGGCACCTGGCTGGACAATCATCGCCGGTGGATGTCCGGCTCCGGCGAATTCCATACTGGTTGCACTGCGGTCAAATCGAGCCGCCGCCAACGTGAAAAAGAATCCCGACACGCCGACATGCTGAATCACGAGAGAGTTCAATTGTCGGAGCATGTCCCCGAGCGGTGCGCGGTTGCCCAGTAGTGATAACGTCTCCGAGTATATTCGGTTGGCGACGAGCGCGGAGCTGATTCCGTGACCAGAGACATCACAGACCAAGACATTCAAGTGTTCTGCCTCTGTGGGAGCTACCAAGCCGAAGTCGCCGCCGATTCTGTGCGCTGGCTGGTAGAAGGTGTCAACCCGCAAGCCTCCCCAGTGGATGGCTTTTGGTGCCAGGCTCTGCTGCACTCGGGTCGCCAGCAGCAGGTCTTGCTCAATCTCTCTGTGATGCTCTTGGAGCCGCGCATTTGCGGCGCGGAGCCTCTCTTCCGTACCTTTCTGTTCCGAAATATCGGCCAGCGTCACGATTACGAAACGCTCTCCTTCGGGCCCGTATATTGCTCGAAGACTGATCACCGCAGGAAGTCGCCCGCCGTCCTTCGTGGCCAGGAAGAACTCCTCGCGGCCGCGGCCCTTCTCCCGGGTTTTCTCTCGAAACGCCTGGACACGGGCATGGTCATCAGCCCCAAGAACCAGCTGCACGGCATCGCGGCCGATGATTTCAGCGCGAAGGAATCCGGTCATTTCCTCGAAGACCGTGTTGACAAAGAGAATCAGACCGGAATCACTGGCGATCACAACACCGTCATTCAGGGTTTCGAGAATGGGCTCCATCTGCTGGAGCCATTGCGGTCTTTCGCTGTGCACGAGATCTCCCATCCGGGGTCCTTTTCAGACGAAGAGCGATTCCGTTACGGAATGCGGGCGATTGTAAGACTTTGTCGCCGCTTTTGTTCCGAAACTTCTCTAACTGCCCGGACTCTCCAGTCACTACACTTACCCACTCGGAGGAGTAGCTTCCTGGCGGAAGTTCGAGCGTGAGATCGCTCGGACCATTCCCGTCGAGGTAGATGGCGTACTCCTTTCCGGGACTGGAGAGGACGCGAGCCGTCGCTCCCGCAGCGTGCTTAACAGTGCGGGTGTCTGGGCGAAGATCAACCAAGGTGAACGATTCGAGGAACTGACTCAGGATGTGAAGTTGGTGGCGGAGAGAAGCGCTCCCGCCGCCCGGACCGTTTGGCTCGGCGAATGAGCCGTCTTCGTGGCCGGTCGTGAACGAATAATCCAAGGCGCCGAATGTGCTTCCGCCCGAGAGCATGAAATTCCAGGCTTGGCGCCGGTAGGCGTCGTCGTCGCGGCCGAGAAAGCCCGTTTCGTCATAGGAGATGGCTTTGCCGAGGCCGTAATTTAGAATCACGGCGTCCGGGTAGGCGTAATGAAAGTTTACGATGTCGACGTTTGGCAGCAGCTTGCGGACGGCCAGGCGAAAATTGGAATAGTTCTGGGCGATGAGGTGGCGATTGGGAAGCAAGGATTCCTCCCGGGTGATCCACTCCCCTACGCGCGCTTGCCACGCCATGGAGAGTTCATCGGGGAGATCCACCGAATTCGGATAGGTATCGCGCGAAGGCGGGCGGAGATAAGGGTTGATGACGTCGGTGAGAACGGGGCGGTCCGACCATGGCTCGTTTTGGAGTTCAAAAATTACATTGTCGAAGGCTTTGGCTTCGCGAACTATCTTCCGGGCGTATTTTTCCTGGTACGCGAGGATGTTTCCGTTTTCAAGAGTGTTGAGTTTCTTCCAGTCGATGGCGTCGGTGCCGTTAACGTTGTTGGCGGAATTTAGCGCGCTCATTTGCCATTGCGCTTCGGCGTAATGAGCCGAGAACAGCGTTACTTCCACAACGATTCCACGTTTGCCAGCTTCAGCGAGGAAATCACGATACCGCGTGAAAAATTCGTCGTCCCATTTTTCAAGATCGAATTTGTTCCCGCCGCCGGCATAGCCCGGCGTTTCGCTGCGAGCCCATGGCGCGAGGAAGTGTCCCGGTTCGGGGGCAAGATCGTTGTGCAGGATGCCGAACGATTTCGCAGGGACTTCGACGTACGAGCCAGCGAAGAGACGCGTGTAGTTCAGGCCGTCGGCTTCCAGTGCGGCGAGATAGCGGTGATAGTCAAAATCCCGATTCAACACGGCGCCGTAATGTTCGCCGCTCGTAATGAGCGCAACGGCTTTTCCGCGGAACAGAAAATAGTGCGGATTCGCGGGATGGAGACGGATGGGTTGAGGTTTGGCGGTTTGTGGAGAGGTTCCTTGCGGCGTTGCTTGAACCGTTGGAATTAGAAGTGCGACAAGCGCCAGGGCGCGGACTGTTTTTTGGATTGCGCTAAGCATTCGAATGTGCGCGAGCTAGCGCGTGGCAGGAACTGCTGCGAGCTGGGCGGAGCTGGCCAAGGCGCGCAGGGATTCGGTGTACGGGGCGCGAGCCACGCCACGTTCGCTGAAGATAGCGGCGATGTAACGGGAGGGGGTGACGTCAAAAGCGGGATGCGCGGCGTGAACGTCGGGCGCGATGCGCACGCCTTGCAAATGCGTGACTTCCGAGGCAGAGCGTTCTTCGATGGGAATATGATCGCCGTCGGGAAGGGAAAGATCGAACGTCGAGACTGGAGCGGCAATGTAGAAGGGCACTTTGTTTTCTTTGGCGAGCACGGCGATCTGGTATGTGCCGATTTTGTTGGCAGTGTCGCCGTTGGCGGCGATACGGTCGGCGCCAGTGACGATGGCGCCTACTTTGCCGGTCTTCAGGAAATGCCCGACCATGTTGTCGGTGATGAGCGTGAGGGGGATTCCGCCTTTGTACAGTTCCCAAGCCGTTAGGCGCGCGCCTTGCAAATAAGGACGCGTTTCGGGGACGAGGATGTGGATTTTTTTGCCCTGTTCGAAGGCTACGCGGATTACGCCAAGCGCGGTGCCGATGCCGCCGGTGGCCAAGGCGCCGGCGTTGCATTGCGTCATGACTTGTCCATTGGCGGGCATGAATTCCGCGCCATACCGGCCGATCGCTTCGTCGGTGGCTTTTTTCTCCAGATGAACTTGTTGGGCTTCTTCGACCATGGCCTGGCGGATTTTCGCGAGGTCGGAAGTGCGGGCGGTGAGTTCGGCAAAGCGGCGCTTCATGCGCTCGATAGCCCAGAAAAGATCGACGGCGGTGGGACGCGTTTCCGCAAGGGTGTCGCAGACTTCTCTGAATTCAGTCGACAAGGCTTCTACGGAATTTGCGGAAGAATGAAGAACGCCTAGCGCGGCACCCATGGCCGCGGCCACGCCGATTGCCGGCGCGCCTCGAATGACCATGTCGCGGATGGCTTTCGCGACTTCGCGGTAGTTGGTGTAGGTGTAGCTGACTTCCTCGGCGGGAAGGCGACGCTGGTCGAGCATGACCACACCGCGGTCGGTCCATTCGATGGGTTGAGCCACATACATTTTATGCGAATCCTCAGTGATTGCGGACCGAGAGCCGGTCTCCAATTAAATTTGAGAAAAACCAGGCGGCCTGCTCAAGCGAACAATATCACCGGGCCCCTAGGAACATTGTAGCGGAGGCGGAGGCGCAAGACGAATCGGTCATTTAGCACCTCTAAAACCCTTAGCGGGTGGGGGTCATTTTGCTGAAGCCGCTGGTGCCGAGAATCGTGAAGAGGGCGATCATGGAGTTGTAGCCCAGGTGGAGCAGAAAACTGGCGAAGACGGAGCCGGTGCGTGCGCGTACAAACGTGAAAATGACACCGACCGCGATGAGCACGGCGACAAGACCCCAGGTCCAGCCAAGCTGGGCGCCGTGCATCAACCCAAAAAGGACGCCGGTCGAGATGACGCCAAACGCGACGCCGAAAGTTTTTGCAAACAACGGGTACAGATAGCCGCGAAAGACAGTTTCTTCGACAAGCGGGGCAACCAGAACGGCCATGGCCATGAAGAGTATCGCCGTGTTTTTGTAGTGGAAGAGCTCCTCGATGGGCACGTCTTCCGGGGGCTGCATTTTCGCGGTGACGAGAAAGACCACGAGCGAAAGGGCGCAACCGGCAAAGAAGAAAAGCCAGGGACTGCGCGGGCGGCCGCCGACAGGCCGCACAAGCTTTCTCCAACCGAGGGTGCTCCAGAAGGGCGAGCCGGGGAGGACCGACAGGCTGACGTAGAGAAAAAGGAAAATCAGGCCGTACAAAAGGACCATGCTGCCCACAGCGAATACCGGCTTTGACATAACGAACCGCTCGAAGTCCTTTTCGTTCGAAAGCCGGCGGAGAGGAGCGGCGTAATAAATCATGAAACTTACCTGAACAAGAAAAAAGCTGACGACTCCAAAAAATAAGAACACCACAAAATGCAGCCATGACCAGGAGATGCGCAAGTCTTCGGGCAGAGACGGACCGTAGGAAGGGGCGGCTCGAGGAACCGTAGCCGCCAGGCTGATGGGATCGCCGGCGAGCGGGAGTTCAGGAGGAGCAGAAACCAGGTCAGCGGCGCCTGGCTCCGCAGCAGAAGGCGGGGAGATTTCTTGCTCTGCAGGAAGAGGAGGTTTTTCGTCTTCGTTAAAGAAGGTCATTGTTTGCCTTGGCGCCGAGACCTCGGCCACCCAGCGGCCAGCGCGGCGGCTACCAGAGGCATGACCAGTTCATGATGGCCCGTGATGGCGTAGCCGCGCGATTCCGATTTGCGGCCTCCGCGTTCGGATACGGTGGGACGCTTCACTACATTCTGCAACGGACGGTAGTGCTGGATAAAGTCGAAGTTAGCTGTGGTGATGGGCTCAAGGGGCACGCCCAGATTGCGCGCGACACTCACCGCCTTCAGAAATACTTCGGGAAGAAGCACCGCCGATCCCCAATTTAAATAGATGCCGCCGGGATGCATTTGTTTCACGAGAGCGCAGAAGAGTCGGAAATCGAGAAAAGTAGCAGCGCCGAGGCAGGGGCCGTCGGCGGCAGGATGCATGTGGGGGATGTCCGTGCCGATGGCGAGGTGAATCGTGACCGGGATGCGCTGTTTGTAAGCAGCGACGAGGACGCTCGAATCGGCATATTTTACATTGAGGATGCCGCTGGTGAGGAATTGGCCCGCTGCTTCGCCGTAGCCGATGTGGAGGCGGGCTGCGAGTTTCGAAAATTCGTTGATGTATTGGCCGGTTTCGCTGGCCATGCCGAACTGGCCTTTGCCAAGGCCGGCTTCGACGTCTTCGGAAGTGTTGCCCGAGAGGGCGATTTCAAAATCGTGGATGAGGGCTGCGCCGTTCATGGCGATACCGGAGACAAACCCACGGCGCATGAGGTCGATCAGGACAGGGCCGAGGCCAACTTTGATGACGTGGCCGCCGATGCCCCAGAGGATGGCGGCGCGCTTTTTGCGGGCTCGATGCATAGCAATTAGGAGATGGCGCAAATCCTGGGCGGCGAGGATGTCCGGGAGCGAATCGAGAAATTTTCTGAGGGAAGCGTTTGCGGCGGGCGGCTTGGCAAAGTCCCGGACGCTTACCTTGCTCTTGCGGGAAGAGAGCGGATACGTGTGGATTGAACCAAAGGTGAGTGGCGGCATGGAATAGATGCTCATCGAGGTTTACATACTCTAACTCGCGAGTGGCCTGATACCAAGTATTCAGGAAGCGCGTCGAGACAGGGCCCAGCCCATGGAAGCTCCGGGTAAGCGTGCTGAGCTCCTTCAAAGAGTGCGCTGTTCCATCGCGATTTGACGAAAGGCGACAGGGCGGCGGTCATTTGGCGGCGGGGATGTTGCCATTTGCGTGGCCGTTGCTGGGGATGCCTAGGACGCGGGCCAGAGCTTGGCCCGTATAGGACTTTTTGGTGCGGGCAACGAGTTCTGGCGGGCCTTGGGCGACGATCCGGCCGCCACCTTCGCCGCCTTCGGGGCCGAGGTCGATAATCCAGTCGGCTTGTTTGATGACGTCGAGGTGATGCTCGATGATGAGGACAGTGTTGCCGAGAGCGACCAAACGCTGGAGGACGTCGAGGAGTTTGCGGACGTCATCGAAGTGCAGGCCGGTGGTGGGTTCGTCGAGAATGTAGAGGGTGCGACCGGTCTGGCGCTTGGAAAGTTCGCGAGCCAGTTTGATGCGCTGGGCTTCGCCGCCGGAGAGTGTGGTGGCGGATTGACCCAGGGTGACATAGCCGAGGCCGACTTCAACGAGCGTCCACAGCTTTTGCTGAATCTGCGGAATATTTTCGAGCAGCTTCAGCGCGTCGGACGAGGGCAGGTTGAGTACATCGCTGATGGTGTGGCCTTTGTAGCGGACAGCGAGCGTTTCGGAATTGTAGCGTTTGCCGCGGCAGACTTCGCACATTACGTACACATCAGGCAGAAAATTCATTTCGATGCGGCGCAGCCCATCGCCCTGGCAGGCTTCGCAGCGGCCGCCTTTGACGTTGAAGCTGAAACGGCCGGGACGATAGCCGCGCTCGCGTGATTCCGGAAGCATGGCGAAGAGTTCGCGGATGGGCGCGAAAACGCCGGTGTACGTCGCGGGATTCGAGCGCGGGGTGCGGCCAATGGGGGCTTGATCGATCTCAATGACCTTGTCGATTTGGTCGGCGCCGAGAAGTTCGCGGTGCGCGCCCGGCGGTTCCATCGAACGGTAGAGTTTCTGCGCAAGAGCGCGATAGAGAATATCGTTCACGAGCGTGGACTTGCCCGAGCCGGACACGCCGGTGACAACCGTGAGCAATCCGAGCGGGAGTGTCACATCGACATCTTTGAGATTGTTTGCGCTGGCGCCGAGGATTTGGATGGCTTTCCCGTTCGGACTGCGGCGTTTTTCGGGAACGGCGATTTTTAAGACGCCGCTGAGATAGCGACCGGTGAGCGATTCCGCGCTTGCGGCAATTTGCTCGGGCTTGCCCTGGGCGACGAGGTAGCCTCCGGCATTGCCTGCGCCGGGGCCAAGATCGACGACGAAATCGGCGCGGCGAATGGTGTCTTCGTCATGCTCGACGACAAGGACAGTGTTGCCAAGATTGCGCAGCTGTTCGAGAGAGCCGAGCAAACGGTCGTTGTCTCGCGCGTGAAGACCGATGGACGGCTCATCGAGCACGTAGAGAACGCCTCGGAGACGCGAGCCGATTTGCGTCGCCAGGCGAATGCGCTGCGCTTCGCCGCCGGAAAGCGTAGCGGCGGAACGGTCCAGACTGAGATAGCCGAGGCCGACGGCAAGGAGAAAATCTATCCGTTCGGCAACTTCTTCGAGGGGACGGCCAGCGATCTCGCGCTGGCGAGATGTGAGTTGTGCGAGGATTTTATCGACGGCCGGGCGCGAGGCAGCAAGAGAGAGGGCCGTAAAATCGGCGATGGAGTAACCGGCTAGCTTGACGGCGAGCGATTCGGGACGCAGGCGCTTGCCGTGGCAAACATTGCAAAGCGTGGCGGACATGTATTGCGTCATCCACTCGCGGTAGGAGTCGGAATTTGACTCCGTAAAATTGCGATCCAGAAATTTCAGGATGCCAGGAAAACGAAAAGCCTTTTCACCCTGAGATTTCTTGCCGGCTGGCTCTTTTTGCTCCGGACCGCTTCGCCCGTTCGAGGGCGGGTAGCCATAGAGAAGCAAGTTCTGAATGCGTGGCGGGAATTTCTCGAAAGGCGTCTCCAAATCGATGTGATAGGCGTAAGCGGCGAGTTCGAGGGTGCGCTTCAGGATTGCGGAGCTGGAGCCGGGACCCAGGCCCCCGTCGAAGAGAGGCCGCGTCCAATCCGTGATGATCCGGGCAGGATCGAAATCGTACTTGGAACCCAAGCCATTGCAGGCGGGGCAGGCGCCATAGGGGGAATTGAAACTGAAAGAGCGCGGCTCAAGCTGCGGAACGGAAATGCCGCAGTCCGGGCAGGCGAGCTTTTCCGAGAAGACATGTTCCTTGCCGCCAACGACAGCGACGGTGACGAGACCGCCAGCCAGTTTTAGTGCCGTGGCGATAGACTGCTCAAGGCGCGCGGCGATTCCCTGCTTGACGAGCAAGCGGTCCACGACGACTTCGATCGTGTGATTCTTGCGCTTGTCGAGACTTGGAGGAATGTCCAGGGGGAAAAGTTCACCATTGACACGCACGCGGACGTAACCGTCTTGCGCCAGCTTTTCAAACTCTTTGCGGTAGGCGCCTTTTCGCCCGCGAACAATCGGCGCCAAAATCATGATGCGATCGTCGTGCTGGCATAGCTCGCCATTGAGAATGGCTTGCACGATCTGCTCGCTCGACTGGCGTGCGATGGGATTTCCGCACTTGGGGCAGTGCGGGACGCCCACGGAGGCGTAGATCACACGGAGATAATCGTAAATCTCGGTGATGGTGCCTACCGTGGAACGCGGGGAACGGGTCGTGGTTTTCTGCTCGATGGCGATGGAGGGGGAAAGGCCTTCGATGACGTCGACTTCCGGGCGCTCCATTTGATCGAGAAACTGGCGGGCATAGGCAGAAAGCGATTCGACGTAGCGGCGCTGGCCTTCGGCGTAGATGGTGTCGAAAGCCAGTGAGGATTTGCCGGAACCGGAGAGACCAGTGATGACGGTTAGGGTATTCCGGGGGATTTCGAGGCTGATGTTTTTCAGGTTGTGCTGCCGTGCGCCCCGAATAACGAGTTTGGTCAGGCCCATGAGACGGAAACGCTCCCTCCACAGGAGCTCTGGCGCCCAGTGGGTAGACTGAGGCCAGAATAACTCTTAACAATAGCAGGGAGAATTCGGCAGGGTCAAGAATTGACAACATAGATGCCATTTCCTGGGGGCCTCAGAGGAGGGAGCTTTGCTAATTTCACTTAATAAGTGGTTAGAGGTGGGGGATTACGCTTGCCGATCCACGCCCCGAAGGTCGGAAGTGGCACCCCGCTCCGAGACCGCTGGGGAACTCGGGGCTGCGGCTGAAACCGGGCCTAGGGGGCTCAGCTGACGGGTAAAATTTCACGGGTGTAGAGCATTTTTACTCAGCTGTCGAGAGACAAGCGATTGAAAATAAATAGGTTAATCTTGGCTTCCGGGATGCAGTAGTAAAGGCAGTGGGGGAGGCGGACCGAGGATCCCTTTAGGGGATTGAGGGCTGGGCCGGTTCGTTTCTCCCCCCTTTTTGCTTTCGCGACTGGTGACCCGGAATTCCCTCCGTACCGCCATTATCCTTCCAAAAACAATTGAAGAAACCATGAGGATGTCCGAGTTTTAGTTGATTGCAGTGACTCTCGATGATCGGCACTGTAAGCCTACCTACAACCAAGTTCAAGCAACTTCTACTGTCCGGACCTCCTTCTGCTGAATGCGCGACGGATTCAAT